>ERZ888423.2430-NODE-2430-length-13897-cov-13.132929_pt1 | contig 13897 bp, 13 predicted proteins | sample MGYA00520523_ERZ888423 | MGnify/ENA primary metagenome ERZ888423 (study PRJEB32303, sample SAMEA104408611) | aquatic metagenome | biome: Brackish water; feature: Pelagic; material: water | place: Baltic Sea | collected 2014-06-08T10:24:00 | depth 30,27 m ...
ACGCCCTGCTTCGCTCCTGGAAGAGCGAGAAGTGGGAAGACGTCACCAACATCGCAACCATTTAGCGCACAGAGTTGCGCATGGGGTCAGACCCCTTTCGCAACTATCTGAGAAGGAGAGACCCTCATGGGGACACAACGATTGACGGTCGCACAGGCGATTGTTGGGCATCTCATTGCCCAGACCACCGAACTCGGTGATGGCACCACTGCCCAGCTCTTCCCCGGTATTTACGGCATTTTCGGGCACGGCAACGTCACGTGCCTCGGCCACGCTCTTGAAGAACATAGCGACGAGTTGCCCACGTGGCGCGGACAGAATGAACAGGGCATGGCCCTCGCAGCAACCGCGTTCAACAAGGCAATGCGGCGCCGCCAAATCATGGCGGCCACGTCGTCGATCGGCCCCGGAGCGACCAACATGGTCACCGCTGCAGGCGTTGCGCACTCGAATCGCATCCCGCTGTTGCTGATCGCCGGCGACTCATTTGCGTCGCGGACCCCCGACCCGGTGCTGCAGCAGGTCGAGCACTATGGCGTTCCGTCGACAACCGTGAACGACGCGTTCCGGCCGGTCGCTCGCTACTGGGACCGGATCACCATGCCCGATCAGATCCTCACGTCGTTGCCGCAGGGCATCGACACGATGCTCGATGCTGCCGACTGTGGCCCAGCGTTCTTCGGCCTGCCGCAGGACGTGCAGGCAATGGCCTTCGACGTACCCGACGAGTTCCTTGCTCCGAAGCATCACGCAATCGTCAGGGCCCGACCCGACCGTGGCCAGCTTGCTGCAGCAGCTGCAGCATTGCGCGCTGCAAAGAAGCCACTGATCCTGGCGGGCGGCGGCGTGCACTATTCGTTTGCCGAAGCCGAGCTGCTGGCGTTTGCCGAGCGCCACAACATCCCCGTCGTCGAGACGGTTGCCGGAAAGGCCAGCCTCGTCGCAACACACGAACTGAACGCTGGCCCGATCGGTGTGACCGGATGCGAATCGGCCAACAATCTGGCTGCGGCTGCCGACGTCATCCTTGCCGTGGGCAGCCGAATGGAGGACTTCACCACCGGGTCGTGGACGCTCTTCCAGCACCCTGAGGTGACGCTCATCGGGCTGAACGCGGCACGCTTTGATGCACGCAAGCGCCGCTCAATGCCGCTCGTCGCGGATGCCCGCGAAGGTCTTGCAGAACTTGGCCAAGCACTGGGTGACTGGCGAGCCGACGACAGCTGGAGCGAACGCGCAACGGTCGAACGTGCGAGCTACCACGCCTACATCGATAAAATCGCCGCCCCCAACGATGCGGAAGTCGCACACGGGGCGCCCGTCACCTATGCCCAGGTCGTCGGTGCTATCGACCGCAACAAGGTGCCGGGCGACTACGTACTGGCTGCTGCTGGTGGATTCCCCGGCGAGGTCAACAACGGCTGGCGGGCCGACGAGATCAACAGCTTCGATTGCGAGTACGGCTTCAGCTGCATGGGCTACGAGATCGCCGGGGGATGGGGCGCCAAGATGGCAATGCCTGACCGTGAAGTCATCGTGTTCGTTGGGGACGGCTCGACGATGATGATGAACTCCGACCTGTACAGCTCGGTGATCAGTGGCCACAAGATGATCGTCATCATTTGCGACAACGGCGGGTACGCAGTGATCAACCGGCTGCAGATGAACCAGGGCGGCGTTCCTTTCAACAACCTGCTCGACGACTGTCAGGGACCGAACACCGAGGTCCGCGTCGACTTCGAAATGCTGGCCAAGGCGCAGGGCTGCAACAGCGAGACCGTGCGCACGGTCACCGAACTCGAAGCAGCAATGATCAGAGCCCGCGCAGCCGACCGGACCTACGTGATAGCGCTGCAGACCCATCCTTATGAGTGGACCGAGGGCGGCACGTACTGGGAGGTCGGGGTCCCCGAGACGTCATATCGCACTGAAGTCGTCGATGCGCATAACGAGGTTGTTGCCGGAAAAGCCGCGCAGCGCAGAGCCTGACTGGCATCGCGCAAGCTGCAACGACCACACTCGAATCATGACTGACACACTCGATCGCACCGCACGCGACTATTCGGTCGTCGGCCCGGAGGCGCAGCGTGCGGCCGAAGTCGGCCTCGTCGATGCCGAATGGTTTCGCCCGTATGTCGACCCTGGTCGAATGCGCGAGCTCACGGAGCGGACCAACCGGCGGGCGATTGCGGATGCGGTGCTGTGGCTGGGCTTCTTGACTGGCGTCGGTGTTGCTGCAGCAGTGGTGTTCCCGAGCTACTGGTCGATTCCCCTGTTTGTCGTTTACGGCGCGTTGTTTGGCGCAGCAGACGCCCGGTGGCACGAGTTTGGGCACGGGACCGCGTGCTCGAACGAGCGAGTCAACGGCGCGATGTACCAGCTCGCATCGTTGATGCTGTGGCGTGGGCCGACGCTCTGGCGATGGTCTCATTTCCGTCACCACAGCGACACAATCATCGTCGGCCGAGATCCGGAAATTCAGCTCGCTCGGCCACCGTCGCTCTTGCGCCTTGCGCAGAACTACAGCGGCCTCCGGAACCAGCCGGTCATGTTCTGGCGAATCGTCCAGCACGCTGTGGGGAACATCGATCCGGTTGCCCTCGACCTCGTGCCCGCCAACGAACGGAACAAGGTCGTGTGGGAAGCCCGGTTCAGTGTGGTCGTCCATGCAGCAGTCATAGCGCTAGCGGTAGCGACGCAAAGCTGGCTGCCGATCTTGTTGGTCGGAGCGCCCACGATGTACGGAGCTTGGCTCGTTCTCTTCTTCGGGACGACGCAGCATCTGGGCCTGCAAGAAGATGTGCTTGACCATCGAGCCAACAGCCGAACGGTGTACATGAATCCCGTGTTCAGGTTCCTGTATCTCAACATGAACTACCACGTCGAGCACCACATCTTCCCGACCGTTCCCTACTACCGCCTGCCTGCGCTGCACGCGGAGATTAAACACGCGCTGCCCGAACCGAGCCCTAACTGTCTCCACGCGTATCGCGAGATCATCGGGGAACTGAGGCGGCAGCGCGACGACCCAAATCACGAACTCGAGACCCGCCTCATCCCCGATGTGCCAAACGCTCCGGCTGAGGCTGGTTCAATCGGCTTAATCCGCCCTGATGGATCCTTCGATCTCGGCCCAGTCGAGCAGATTTCGATCGGCTCGATTACTCGTGTTGACGTGCGTGACCGGACCTTTGCCGTGGCACGCATCGACGATGGCACGGTGTGCGTTGTTGACGGCACTTGTACCCATGGCCAAGTTCACCTTGCTGGTGGAGCGGTCGTTGACGGCCCAGACGGACCACAGATCGAATGCCCGAAGCACAACGGTCGGTTCGATCTTGCGACAGGTGCGCCGTGTCGCAAGCCGGTCAAGGAACCGATCGCTGTATACGCAGTCGACACCGCGAGCGGCCACATCATCATCCAACCTCCTGCAGGCCGACCGACGAAGCGAGACATGACATGACGACAAGATTTGCGGTGCTCGGTTGCGGGCGGATTGGCAAAATGCACGCGGAAATGCTGGCTCGCCAGGTGCCTGGAGCGTCGGTGAGTGTGGTGTTTGACGTCGTTGACGCAGCGGCACAGGCGGTCGGCGCCGACATCGGAGCGCGTGTCGCCACATCGCTCGCCGATGCGGTCACCGCTGATGACGTCGATGCCGTGGCGATCTGCACGAGTACCGACACGCATGTGGACGCAATGGTCGCGGCTGCCGAAGCTGGCAAAGGCATCTTCTGCGAGAAGCCGATCTCGCTCGACATCGCCGAGGTCGACCGAGGCCTGGCTGCCGTCGCAGCTGCGGGCGTGCCACTCCAGATCGGTTTCAACCGGCGCTACGACCCGAGCCACAAGGCCGTGGCCGATGCTGTCAAACGCGGAGCGGTCGGCGATGTTCACCTCGTCAATATCATCAGCCGTGACCCGGGCCCGCCGCCAATCGACTACATCAAGGTCTCCGGCGGCATCTTCAACGACATGACGATTCACGACTTCGACATGGCGCGCTACGTCACCGGAAGTGACGTGGTCGAGGTCTATGCGAAGGGGGCCGTGAGGGTCGACCCCGCAATCGGCGAGGCTGGTGACGTCGACACGGCCGTTGTTCTTCTGACCCACGCCAACGGGGCGATGACCACGATCGACAACAGTCGGCGCGCGGCGTACGGCTATGACCAGCGGGTCGAAGCATTCGGCAGCAACGGCAAGGCTGCGTCGAACAACCACCACGATTTCAATGCAGTCCTCGCCACCGATCAGGGGTTCCGTCAGCCACCGCTGCAGAACTTCTTCCTCGAGCGCTACGCCCGCAGTTATCTCGACCAGTGGGCTGCCTTCTTGGCCTATGTGGCTGCCGGCCCCGGCGCCGACAGCCCGGCATCGGGAGCCGATGGGCGAGCGCCACTGGTCATTGGTAAGGCAGCCCTGCGGTCGATGCAGGAAAACCGTCCCGTTGCCATCCAAGAGATCGACGCACAGGAGAACCAGTCATGACCGGATTCGCTTCTGAGCAGCTGTCGCACTCGGGCCAGCCCCTGCGCCACGCCCGTCCCGTGGGCCCGATGCGTGAAACCGACACGAGCCATCACCGGGCGCGCAACCTCGACGGCACGGTGCGGATCGACATCACGCCGGAAAACTCCGGCTGGGACTTCCTGAGCTTCGCGGTCATTGAGCTTGACGACGGTGATACACACATCGACCAGCGTGATGGTCAAGAAACGGCGATTGTTCCGCTCCGCGGCGCTGGAACTGTGCGAGCTGGCGGCCAGACGTTCGAGATCAGTCGGACCTCGGTGTTCGACGAGATGCCGCACATCGTCTACGTGACCCCCGGCGACGCAATCGAAGTCGTTGCGGCCGGAGGCGGGTTCGAGTTCTCGATCGGGTCGGCCGAAGCAGTCGGTAAGTATCCGACACGGCTGATCGAACCGAGCGAGATGAAGCAGGAACTGCGCGGTGGCGGCGCTGCGTACCGCCACGTCAACCACGTGCTTGCCCCGCCGATCCAGGCCGAACGGCTCATCTTGTACGAGGTGTATGTCCCGCGTGGGACATGGTCTGGTTGGGCGCCGCATCGCCACGACGGTCGCGACGGCTCGCCGTATCTCGAAGAGGTATATTATTTCCGCACCCAGCCCGACAACGGCTTCGTGATGCAGCGCAACTGGACTGACGAAGAGAACTTCGACGAGCTGTTCACCGCGCGCAACGGTGAGGCCGTACTCGTCACGAAGGGCTACCACTCGTCGGTCGCCTGCCCCAGCTCGCACATGATGTTTCTCAACTACCTTGCCGGAGAGTTGTACGACGACGAACGCACGACACCACCGTGCTTCGACGAAGCGCACACGTGGATCCAGGACGACTGGGACCATGAAGCATGGGAGCTCCCCGTGGTTCGCCCTCCTGACGCTGCCGGATCGGCAGCAAAGGGCTGACAGTGACGTTGCGCGACTTGTCGAATGCTGACGGGAAGTTTTCGATCCTCGCGATCGACCATCGCGACTCACTCCGTCAGTTTCTTCGACCGAACGACCCTGACTCGTTGTCCGCCGATGAGATCACTGCGTTGAAGATCGAACTGGTCAGCACGATTGCTGACCTCGCGACCGGCGTGATGCTCGAACCCGAGTACTCAATTCCGCAGGTTGTCGACGCGGGCGCGCTGCCCGACGGCGTCGGCTTCCTGGCAGCACTCGAGTCCCAGGGATACCTTGACGATCCGGGCGCCGGGGTGACGACGATCCTCGATGGCTGGTCAGTCGATCAGGCCGCAGCGTCCGGTGCGGCGTCGGCGAAGCTCCTGCAGTCATACCATCCGGATCGACCGTTGGCCCGAGCGCAGGAAGCAATGGCTGCGGGCGTCCTCGCCGATTGTCGGCGAGTTGGGCTACCGCTGGCAATGGAACCGCTGTTTTACGACCTGGACTCGCCTGAGGATCGCCCTCGCGTCGTCGTCGAAACAGCCCGACGCTTTGCTGCACTCGGCCCCGATCTGCTCAAACTGCCATACCCCGGGTCGCCCGAGGCATGTGCAGAGGTCACAGAGATCGCTGGGGAAATTCCCTGGGCAATGCTGTCAGGGGGAGGAACCTTCGACGATTTTGCCGATCAGTTCACGGTGGCATCAGACGCCGGTTGCTTTGGCTTCATGGTGGGCCGGGCGCTCTGGGGTGAAGCGGTGAAGGCCCCAGCTGACGAGCGATCAAGGCTGATTGTCGACGTGGTCCGTCCGCGTTTCGAACGGTTGGTCGCGCTCAACGAGCGCTGAACGTCAAGTCGCCGTGGATCTCGGTGTCGGCATTTGTGCGCCGGACGAGCTGCAGGAGAAGTCGTTCGGTGCGGATTGGCTCGAATGTCATGAACGCCGGGCGGCCAGCACGGCGGCAAACTCTGCAGCCGACGTGCCGGCATCGAGTGCACTGCGAACTCGATCGGCGTCAGACGGCGGGGTGAGCCCACCAATCGGCTTGTCGATATCGAGGTTGCACGGGAACGGGTAACCCTCAGCAGCAGCGGCGACAGCGCAGTCGACGAGTGCTCGGTCGGCGCCGCCCACGACACGGTTGAGGAAGACGGGGTAGAGCGCATCGAGCATCGCTCCACGATCGATCGCTTCGAGCGTGCGGCCCATCGCGGTGCCAACTTGCAGCAGGTTGGCAATGCGATAGACGTCGGACGTGATGTTGGTACCGGCCCCGTGAAAGAGCGCCGGGTTGAAGAACACTGCATCGCCGAGCTGGAGCGAGAGCTGCACGTGGTGGTCGGCGAAGTACGCCTTGAAATCGTCGCGACGCCAGGCGAGGTAACCGGCCTCGTACTTCTGCGAGTGCGGCAGGTACATCGTCGGCCCGGTTTCGAGTGGCATATCGCAGTGCGCGACTGCGCCTTGCAGCGTCATCATGGGGGAGAGACGGTGCACATGCGCGGGGAAGCTCGCAGCTTCCTCGTTGGTCATGAAGCCGAGGTGATAGTCGCGGTGCGGTTCTTGCGCTGCGCCACCAGGGTTGACCACGTTGACCTGCGATGTGACCTGATAAGCGGGCCCCAGCCAGGCAGTGCTGATCAGGTCGACGAGATCGTTGCTGTAGTAGTCGACGAACACCTGCGGGTTGTGCAGCGCCAGTTTCTCGAGCGCATTCCAGACTCGATCGTTGGCCCCCGGCTTGGCGAAGTGGTCGCCGCCGCCAATGGCGTTGGCCTTTTCCTTTGCAATCAGTTCGAAAAACGCCGCCGATGCAGCATCGACGACGGGCTGCTCGAAGGCTCCGCGGAACACCACAATTCCGGGCCCGTTGAGCAGGACGTCGGCCAGCTCGCTCATGACGGCGCGTCGGCCGCCCGGCGAGACCGTTGCAGCGCGCAGGGCCGAACTGTCGTACACGACCGTGCCGCGCTCTATTGTCGCAGCGTGCGGGTAGTCGGCGAGGTCGGCGGATTGCTCGACGAGCGCAATGAAATCATCGATTTCGCATGTGTCAGAAGCCAACCAGGTCATGACACAATGCTACGCGTTCGCGACGCCTCTGGCGAGCTCCACGTGGCCGTCGGAGCGTGGTTGGACGTTGGGGTGAGTCAGTCTTGGCGCAGTGCGGCGATGAGACCGTCGACGTCGAGGCCGAACTTGGTATGCAGGTTCGCCGACTTGGGGTCGTGGGGGATGAACTTGGTGGGGATGCCGAGCACCTTGACGACCGTCGACGGATCGATGCACGTGATTTCATCGGCGATCGACATGCCGATGCCCCCGGCGCGAATGCCGTCTTCGATCGTGACCACTCGTGAGTGGCGGGCCGCATCTGCGATCATTGCCGGGTCGAGCGGGGCGCACGAGCGTGCATCCCAGACAGTGACCGGCGTGCCGGATTCGGCGAGCTGTGCCGCAGCCTGCTCGGCGGTTTCGAGCATCTTGCCCACAGCAATCACACACATGTCAGCGTCGTCGGGGGCAACGACGGATCGAGCGAGCAGGCCGGAGCCGACCTCGTGTTCGGTCACCTGGCGTGCGGCGCCTCGGGCATAGCGAATCACAACAGGGCCCTCGTCGGAGAGCCTGACAGCGTCGTGCAGCATCTGCGCGAGTTCCTGGGCGCTCGACGGGGCCAAGACGCGCATGCCCGGAACTTTTGAGAGCAGCGCCATGTCGTAAACGCCATGGTGGCTGGCGCCGTCAGGGCCGGTGATGCCTGCCCGGTCGAGGCAGAACACGACGGGGAGGCGGTGCATTGCGACGTCGTAGACGACTTGGTCCCAGGCCCGATTGAGGAATGTCGAGTAAATGGCGACGATGGGGCGCAGCCCGCCCATGGCCATGCCTGCGGCGCCGGTGACGGCGTGCTGCTCGGCAATGCCAACGTCGAAGAATCGATCGGGAAACCGTTCTTGGAACGGGATCAAACCGGTTGGACCGGGCATCGCAGCAGTGATCGCGACGATGCGATTGTCAGCTTCGGCCTCTTTGATGATCGATTCGGCGAATGCATGGGTGTAGCCCGTGGAGACAGCCTTTGGCGGGCCGACGGCAGGGTCGAAAATTGGTGCATCGTGGAGATGCTTTTCGTTGTCATCTTCGGCCGGCGAGTACCCGCGGCCCTTCTGCGTCAGCATGTGGACGAGAATGGGACCGTCTTCGCTGAGTTCAATCGCGTTGAGGAGAGCATGCTCCATCTGTTCGACGTTGTGGCCGTCGAACGGACCGACGTAGCGGACGCCCAGCGCCTCGAAGAACGACGGCGGCTGCAAGAACTCACGGACCCCCGCCTTGAAGGCATCCATGGCGGCTCCGGCCTGATTACCGACAAGCGGCAGGCTCTGCAGGTAGTTTTCGATACGTCGTTGGCGCCGGACGTACACCGGGTTGAGGCGAATGTCGGTCAGCGCGTTGCTGAGCTTGCCGGTGACGCGGTCGGTGAACGTCGGCTGACTGGGGTGCGCTGACTGCTCGTCTCGGCCATGGGTGCTCGCCGAGAGGTTCGACACGGTCGGTGCATACGAGCGGCCGTTGTCGTTCAAGATAATGATGACGCGCTTTTTGCCGTGGCCAATGTTGTTGAGGGCCTCGTAGGCCATGCCGCCAGTCATGGAGCCGTCGCCGATGACGGCGACGATGTGGCGATGCGGGTTCGTGCCGGCATCGCGGGCGACGGCCATGCCATATGCGTAAGAAAGGATCGTCGAGGCGTGGCTGTTTTCGACGTAGTCGTGCTCGGACTCTTCTCGGCTCGGATAGCCGGAGAGTCCGCCGCCTTGGCGGAGCTGTTCGAACTGTGCCTGGCGGCCTGTGACGATCTTGTGGACGTACGCCTGATGGCCGGTATCCCAGAGAATCGCATCGGTCGGCGATGTGAAGACCCGGTGGAGCGCCAATGTCAGCTCGACAACACCGAGGTTGGAGCCCAGATGACCGCCTGTCTCGGAGACGGCGGCGACGATGAAGCCGCGAATCTCGTCGGCGAGGCTATCGATTTCGGCGTATGACAGATCCCGCAGATCAGCGGGTGTCCGAATTCGATCCAGTGCCATTGGGGGCAGGATATCTGGCCGCCCGGGTAGGCAGTGCTTCGTGCTCTGGCTCGGCCGCATTGCATCGTGCTTTCTAAGACGCTCTACAGTCGACTCATGTCCAGCGATTCTCCTTTCGATCTCACCGGCCGCGTTGCTCTGATCACCGGAGGGAATAGCGGCATTGGCCTCGGCATGGCCGAAGGGCTTGCGGCGCACGGAGCAGACGTGGCGATCTGGGGGACCAACGCAGAGAAGAACGAACGAGCTCTCGACGTTTTGAGCGACTATGACGTCGAACTGCTGTCGATCGTCTGTGATGTCAGCGACGAGTCCGCCGTGATCGAGTCGATGCAGGAGACTGCCGACGCGCTCGGCCGGATCGACGCGGTGTTCGTTAACGCCGGTGTCAGTGGCACGTCGCCGAGCTTCCTCGAGATGACCAGCGAGGACTGGCGCCGTGTGATGTCGGTCAACCTCGACGGGGCGTTTTACACCGCACGCGAGGCCACCAAACACATGGTCGGCCGATTCGAAGAAGGTGACCTTTCGGGTGGATCTATCGTGTTTACGTCGTCGGGATCGTCGGAGTTTGGCTCAGCATCGGGCCAGCACTACGGAGCCACGAAGGCCGGTGTGAACGCGATGATGCGGGGCATCGCCGTTGCCCACGCTCGCCACAACATTCGCTGCAACTCGATCCTGCCGGGTTGGATCGAAAGCGACATGACCGCCAACGCGTTCGGCTGGGACAAGTTCGTCGACAAGGTCATGCCACGTATCCCATCGCGGCGGTGGGGCACGAAGGAAGACTTCGCCGGGATCGCCACGTATCTCGCGAGTTCGGCCAGCTCGTACCACACGGGCGACATCATCCGAATCGATGGCGGTTTCCATTCGTTCTGAGCAACTCACTGTCACACCGAGGTCTGCTCGGTTTCAGAGGGTGAGTGCAACGCCTGAGTGAGATGGGGTGCTGTGATGGGTTCTGGTCGTTCAGCCGATGGGGCGGCGGTACACGCTGACGTGATGGGCGCTCTCGGCGTCGAACGGAGTGCCCGCCATGTCTGCGTGGCGGGCGTCGAGTACCAGACCCGCAGCGGTCGCCATTGCATCGAGTTGTTCGGGAGTCGCCCAGCGCACCGACCATGGTCGCAGTCGTACGCCACCTGCCTCGGTGATCTCGATGAACTGACCCTCGGCCTGCTGGCTTGACGGGGTCGTCTGAGATACCGACAACACCACACGGTCGACCGCCATTGAACGCACGGAAACATCGCTGCTTGCCGGTGTGTCCGTTTCGGGGACGAAGGCCTCGACAACAAAGACACCGTCGGGGGCGAGCCGAGCTGCCACGGCAGAGAAGCAGGCCTGCTGCGCTCCGTCGCCGAGCAGGTTAAAGATGGTGTTGTAGGCGATCAGTGCCGCATCGAAGGGCCCATCGGGAAGGTCTTCGACCATGTCACCGTGTACGACCGTGACTGAACCGTCGGGGTCGAGGGCGCGCAACTGATCGAGCATTTCCCGACTCGAATCGACGGCGGTGACACCCAAACCAGCTTGGGCCAGTGGGATGGCGAGCCGACCCGTCCCTGCACCCAACTCGAGCACTGGGCTGACCGTGCTGACCGTGCTGACCGTGCTGACCGTGCCGACCGTGCCGACGAGGCCGACCATCCGGCTGACCGTGGCCGCAACGTCGGTGACATCGCCATACCAGTCGTCATACACGTCGGCGAATCCCGTGCCGTAGGAAGTGGAGTTGTAGCCGAGCATTGGCGCAGTGTCGCGCACTCCGGCCCGATTTGGCTCAGGCTGTGACTTCTTCCAATGTCCGACTTTCCTCCCACGACGAATACCTCAGCTGGCGATCCGACCGCAGCGTCAGCTCCGCAGCCGCCTGGTCAGGGTGAGTTGCGGCGGCGGCGGGAGATGCGTTCGGTGACTTCGCTCGCTGCGAGGGTGACAGCGGCAGCACCGAGCCCCCACAACACGCCGAGGACGATGCCGACGATCGCACCGGCCACGACGATGGCCGCCAGCCACACGAGTTGGTTCGGTTTCAACTTGAGATCACGGTGTGGGGCCACGTCGGGAGTATCGCCGGTTCGACCGTGGCGATAGCGTGACCTCGTGAATGCGTCCGGGCCTGCTGACATGGCCATCACCTACCTCGACCACGCAGCGTCGGCGCCCATGCGGCCCGAGGCGATCGAGGCGATGTTGCCATATCTGCGCGACCAGTACGCCAACCCATCGGGTTCACATCGTTTCGCCCGTCAGGCCCGCCAGGCCGTCGACGAGTCACGTGACCGTGTCGCTGAGGTCCTCGGTTGCCGTCCGAACGACGTTGTCTTCACCGGGTGCGGAACCGAGAGCGACAACATGGCGATTACCGGCGCCGTCACTCGCACAGGTGGCGTCGCAGTGTGCCCAGCTACCGAACATCACGCGGTCCTCGAAGTGGTTGAGCACCATGGCGGAGTTGTCGTCGGCGTTGATCACGCTGGCCGTGTCGATCTTGAGCAGCTTGGCGCAGCGCTCGATGAAATCGTCGCAGCTGATCGTTCCGTGGCGATCGTCAGCGTGATGACCGTCAATAACGAAGTCGGTTCGATCAACGACCTCGAAGCGGTCCGCCGAGTCGTTCGTCGGCACTCGCCGGGTGCGCTACTGCACACCGATGCGGTGCAAGCAGCTTGCTGGCTCGACTTGCGAGAGGTCACGCCCCACGTCGACCTGCTCGCGCTGAGCGCGCATAAGTTCGGCGGTCCGAAGGGTGTTGGTGTGCTTATCGAGAACGGCGGCCCGAAGATCAACCCCTTGATTATCGGTGGGGGCCAGGAGCGTGAGCGGCGGAGTGGCACCCACAACACGGCGGGCATCGTTGCTGCATCTATTGCGCTGGAATTGACCGATGCTGAGCGGGCAACCGAAGTTGTGCGCATTGCTGCACTGCGCGATCGGCTCGTCGACGAACTGTGCACCCGCCTCGACGGTGTGACCGAGACACTTGATCGCAGCGAAAAGGTCGCTGGCTCCGGACACGTATGCATCGAAGGGATCGAGAGTGAAGCGCTGCTCTTCTTGCTCGACGAGGAGGCGGTGTGTGCCTCGGCAGCATCGGCGTGCGCCAGCGGCGCCATGGAGCCATCACACGTACTCGCTGCGATGCAAGTCCCAGCCGAGCGGTCCCTCGGGGCGCTCCGATTGACGCTCGGTCACACAACGACCAACGCAGACATCGACCGCGGCGTGCACGTCATTATCGAGGCAGTTCAGCGACTGCGCTCCCACACAGATCGAGGTATCGCATGAAGGTGATGTGCGCGATGAGCGGCGGAGTCGATTCGTCCGTTGCCGCCCTGTTGCTGCGCGACGCTGGCCACGAGGTGGTCGGCGTCACAATGAAGTTGTGGGGTGGCGACAGCGATACCGGGTGCTGTTCCGTTTCCGATGTTGATGATGCTCGTCGAGTGGCGCAGCAGCTCGGTATCGACCACCTCGTATTCAACTTTGGCGACGATTTCGACAAGCACGTCGTCGACCCCTATGTGGCAGCCCACGCGAACGGCACGACGCCGAACCCCTGCATCGAGTGCAACCGATCCGTCAAGTTTGCGCGCCTCGCCGAGCGCGCCGACCTCCTTGGCTTCGATGCAGTAGCGACCGGTCACCACGCAAATATTGGTCGGACCGACAACGGCTCGTACACGCTGTTGCGCGGCGACGACCCCGACAAGGACCAGAGCTACGTCGTGCACATGCTCGATCAGCAACAGTTGGCGCGCACGATGTTTCCGGTTGGGGCAATGCACAAATCAAAGGTTCGCGAGCTCGCAGCCTCAATCGACCTCCGGACTGCCGACAAGCCGGACAGTCAAGACGTCTGCTTCATCACCTCGACCGGCGGGCGGACCTCGTTCCTCGGCGACCGGATCCCGTTCAACCGCGCCGACGTTGTCGACACCTCCGGTGCGAAGCTCGGCGAAGTCGAGTCGGTCGAGATGGTCACGATCGGCCAGCGCAAGGGCCTCGGCCTCCCCGGCGGCGGCCCCAAGCGCTACGTGATCGACGTTGACACCAAGACGCAGACCGTCACGGTGGGCGCAGACAGCGACCTCTTGCGCGACGGTCTCACCGTTCGTCGGATGGCCTGGGTCGACGGCCCGATGTCTGGCGACGTGCTCGTGCAGGCCAGCGCACACGGGACTCCGCAGGCTGCGACGATCAATGTGTTCAACGAGGGCGTTGACGATCTTGTCGACATCGTGTGGGCCGAGCAGCAGCGCCGGATCGCTCCCGGCCAGAGCGTGGTGTTTTACGACCTGTCTGACACCAGCGTGCTCGGTGGCGGCATCGCCGACTGAATCTGGTCCGCCGTTGAGAGCGC
>ERZ888423.2431-NODE-2431-length-13890-cov-8.467582_pt1 | contig 13890 bp, 13 predicted proteins | sample MGYA00520523_ERZ888423 | MGnify/ENA primary metagenome ERZ888423 (study PRJEB32303, sample SAMEA104408611) | aquatic metagenome | biome: Brackish water; feature: Pelagic; material: water | place: Baltic Sea | collected 2014-06-08T10:24:00 | depth 30,27 m ...
TGGAAATCTGGGGGATGACGACGAACGTCACCTCGCCCGTGCTATATGCGCTTGGCACGCTGACCACGGTCTTTTCGCTGTCGCTGGTCGCATTGGTGATCTTGTCGGTCACCATCTTGCAGCGGAGGCGCGCGCGAAACGGGTCCGATGCCGGGCGGGGGATGGTCTGATGCGGATTGTCGTGATCAACCCCAACTCTACCGTATCGATGACCGAAAAGGCCACCCTGGCCGCCCGAAACGCAGCACCGGGCGCGGTTATCGAAGGCGTCACCTGCCACGGCTCGCCCCCCGCCATTCAGGGCCCCGAGGATGACGCGATTTGCCGCCCCTTCGTGCTGGCCGAGGTTGACCGCGCGGCCGCATCAGGGGTCGATGCCATCATCATCGCCTGCTTTGATGATCCAGCCCTTGATGACGCCCGCGCGAGGGTGAAAATCCCGGTTCTGGGCATCGGCGAGGCCGGGTTTCACGCGGCGATGATGCTCGGCGGGCGGTTTTCGGTGGTGACGACCCTGCCTGTGGCCATCCCGATCCTTGAAGAAAACCTGCGCCATTATGGCATAGCGCCAGCTTGCGCACGGGTGCGTGCGGCAGGCATCAAGGTGCTGGATCTGGAAGATGCGACCTCTGGTGCGGTGGCAAAGGTTTCAGCCGAAATCGCCCGCGCCAAGGCCGAAGATGGCGTGGGGGCCATCGTTCTCGGCTGTGCTGGCATGGCAGACCTGGCAGCCAAGCTTGAGGCGGAACACGGGCTGAAGGTGATTGACGGCGTGGGGGCCGCAGCGGCCTTTGCGGCGGCACTGGTCAACCTGAGGAGGGGATGATGGCGCGACACCTGATCACAGCTTCGGCACAGATGGGGCCGATTTCAAAATCGGAAACCCGGAAAGATACCGTCGCCCGCCTGCTTGCCATGATGCGCGAGGCCCATGCGCGCGGGGCCAAGCTGGTGGTCTTTACAGAGATGGCGCTGACCACCTTCTTCCCGCGCTGGATGATTGCGGACGAGGCAGAGCTGGACAGCTATTATGAAACCGCGATGCCCTCTGCCGCGACGCTGCCCTTGTTTGATGAGGCGGCAAAGCTGGGGATCGGGTTTTATCTGGGCTATGCCGAACTGGTGGTTGAAGGCGGCGTAAAGCACCGTTTCAACACATCAATTCTTGTCGATCAGACGGGCCACATCGTCGGCAAATACCGCAAGGTTCATCTGCCCGGCTGGGCCGAACCGCTGCCGAACCGGGCCTTTCAGCATCTGGAAAAGCGCTACTTTGAGCCCGGCGATCTGGGCTTTCCGGTCTGGCGCACGATGGGCGGGATCATGGGCATGTGCATCTGCAATGACCGCCGCTGGCCCGAAACCTACCGCGTGATGGGCCTGCAGGGGGTGGAAATGGTCATGCTGGGCTACAACACGCCCTTTGGCCATCTGAACACGCAGCCGATGGATTCACTCACGCTGTTCCACAACCATCTGTCGATGCAGGCGGGGGCCTATCAGAACGCCACATGGGTCGTTGGCACCGCCAAATGCGGGAATGAGGAAGGGTCACAGATGGGCGGCCAATCGGTGATCGTGGCCCCTTCAGGCGAGATCGTCGCGCAAGCGGTGACCGTCGAGGATGAGGTGATCACCGCCAAATGCGATCTCGACATGGGGCGCATCTACAAGGAAACCGTCTTCAACTTTGCCCAGCATCGGCGGCCCGAGGCCTATACCCTCATCACCGAACGCGCGGGCGTCATTTTGCCGGAGTAAGCCATGACCACAGTTATCAAAGGCGGCACCGTCGTCACCCATGATCTGACCTTTACCGCCGATGTGCTGATCGACGGCGGGGTCATCACCGCGATTGGCCCCAACCTTGCGGGCGACACGGTGATTGATGCGGAGGGCGCCTATGTGATGCCCGGCGGCATTGATCCGCATACGCATCTGGAAATGCCCTTCATGGGCACCTCGACAGCCGAGACGTGGGAAAGCGGCACCTTTGCCGCTGCCAGCGGTGGGACGACGATGATCGTCGATCATATCATCTCCAGCCCCAATGATCTGCTGGGTCCATTGGGTCTGTGGGAAGAACGCGCCGCACGTCAGGCCAGCATCGACTACGGATTTCACATGTCGATCACCGGCTGGTCGCAGGAAATCTGGTCGCAAATGGCCACTTGCGTTGACCGGGGGGTGAACACGTTCAAGCACTTCATGGCCTACAAGGGCGCGCTGATGGTGAATGATGACGAGATGTTCGCCAGCTTCACCCGCTGCCGCGACCTTGGCGCCATCCCCTTTGTCCATGCCGAAAACGGCGATCTGATCGCGGGCCTGCAGCAAAAACTGCTGGCCGAGGGTAACTGCGGCCCCGAAGCCCACGCCTATTCCCGTCCCGCCACGGTTGAGGGCGAGGCGACCAACCGCGCCATCATGATTGCCGATGCCGTGGGCGTGCCCGTCTATATCGTCCATACCTCCTCCGAAGAAGCGCACGAAGCCATTCGCCGCTGGAAACAGGCAGGCACCCGCGTCTGGGGCGAACCCCTAGTGCAACACCTTCTTCTGGATGAAGGCGAGTACAAAAACCCCGACTGGAACTATGCCGCACAGCGCGTGATGAGCCCCCCTTTCCGTGACAAGCGTCATCAGGACAGCCTTTGGGCAGGCCTTGCCGCAGGCACCCTGTCCGTCGTGGCCACCGACCACTGCGCCTTTACCACCAAGCAGAAACAGTTGGGCCGCGGCGATTTCACCAAAATCCCCAACGGCACCGGCGGGCTTGAGGACCGCCTCAGCCTCTTGTGGACCCACGGCGTGGCCACGGGACGGATCACGATGAACGAATTTGTCGCCGTCACCTCTACCAACATCGCGCAAATCCTGAACATCTATCCCAAAAAGGGCGCCATCGCCGTGGGGGCCGATGCCGATATCGTAGTCTTCGACCCCCAGGCCAGCAAGACCATATCCGCCACCACCCAAAAATCCGCGATTGATTACAACGTATTCGAAGGCTTCACCGTCACCGGCCTGCCCCGCTACACCCTGTCACGCGGCACAGTTCTGTGGGGGCCAAACGGCGGGCAGCCGCAGCCCGGCCATGGCCAGCACGTCAAGCGCACCGCCAACCCGCCCGTCAGCCGCGCCTATTCGCAATGGCGCGATCTGATCGCGCCACGCCCAGTGATCCGCGACGAAAACCTGATGCCCATCGGAGTCTAGGGAGGACCCGCCATGCCCAAAAAGATCATGTGTGCCTTCGGCACTGATATCGACTCGGTTGCCGGCTGGATCGGCAGCTATGGCGGTGGTGACAGCCCGTCAGACATCCAGCGTGGGATTTTTGCGACCGAAGTCGGCATCCCCCGCCTGTTGCGAATGTTCAAGAAATACGACCTCAAGACCAGCTTTTTCATCCCCGGCCACAGCCTTGAAACCTTCCCCAAGGAAATGGAGATGATCGTCAAGGACGGGCACGAAGTGGGGGCACACGGCTATCTGCACGAAAACCCCATCGCCATGACGCCGACGCAGGAAGAGGATGTTCTGGTCAAATCCATCGACCTGATCAAAGACCTGACCGGAAAGGCGCCTCGCGGGTATGTGGCCCCGTGGTGGGAGATGTCGAATTCCACGGCCGCCCTGCTGCTGAAGCATGGGTTTGAATACGATCACAGCCAAGGCTACCGAGATTTCCAGCCCTTCTACGCCCGCGTCGGCGACAGCTGGAACACCATCGACTATTCTAAAACCGCCGCCGAATGGATGCATCCGCTGAAGCATGGCAAAGAAATCGACTTGGTGGACATCGCCGCCAACTGGTATGTCGATGACCTGCCGCCCATGATGTTCATGAAGAAGGCCCCCAACAGCCACGGCTTCGTCAACCCCCGCGATATCGAGGAGATGTGGCGCGATCAGTTCGACTGGGTCTATCGCGAGATGGACTATGCGGTCTTCGCCTTTACCATCCACCCCGACGTGGCGGGGCGTCCGCAGGTTCTGCTGATGCTGGAGCGGCTGATCGAATACATCTCCAAACACTCTGGCGTCGAATGGCTGCCATTCGAGGATATCGCCCGCGATTTCCGGACGCGCTATCCCTTTGCAGGCGCTGCACGGCCCGAGGTGATCTGATGTGCAACGCCTGTGGCTATCCTGCCCGCGCGGGCCATTGGACGGACGCGGGGTTGGATAGCCCACATGACCGCTTGCGCGCCCGGTTCCGGCGCGCGGAGGTACTGGCACGGGTGCTGCGGCCGCTGGGCCTGACAGCGCATGATGACGGGGTGACGGATGGCATGGTCCTGTCAACCCTGTCAGGGGCAAGCGTCATCGTCACCGACCCGGCACAGATTTGGGCAACGATCGAACGCCTTGCAGGCCGCGCTTACGACCCCTTGGCAGGATGACGGACAACCGCCTGCCGTTGATAATACTGGGCGGCTGGCTTGGCGCGGGCAAGACGACATGGCTGCGCCATCAGCTGCACGCAGGATTGCAGGCGCATGTAATTGTGAACGAAGCGGCAGGGGTGGCCGTTGACGATGCCCTGCTGTCACAGGCCAAAGGCGTGACTGTGCTGGCCGGCGGCTGTGCGTGCTGCAACGGGCGCGATGATCTCGTGGCAGCACTGCGCAGCTTGGCCGACCGGCGCAGCGCGGGTGACGCGATCCCCGAAATCATCCTTGAAACCAGCGGTCTGGCCGACCCTGCCGCGATCATCACCTCGCTGGCAGACGATCCGATCCTTGTCCGCCATTTCCGCCTGACCGGCACCACCGTTCTGGTCGATGCCGTAAATGGCGCAGCCGAACTTGCCGCAGGAACACTGGCCATCCAGCAGATCCGCGCGGCAACGGCCTTGATCCTGACCAAGACCGATGCTGCATCACCAACCGCCATAGCCCGCCTTGCTGCAACCCTTGTCGTGCTGAACCCTTTGGCTATCCTGTCGGCCGCAGTGGCAGGCGTTGCTGTACCGCTTCCGGCTTTGAATGCAGCCCCCATGCCATTGGCGCTGACCACGCGCGCAGTCACTGCCGTCACCCTGCCCATCCCGAAGGGTGCAGACTGGGCAAGCCTGTCCTTGTGGCTGTCAGCCTTGCTGCACGCGCATGGCGACAGGCTGATCCGACTGAAGGGTGTGGTCCAGACCCCTGCAGGGCGGCTGTTGATCCAAACGGTGCGCCGGACTGTCCAGCCTCCCGAAATGCTGCCCGCCGACCTTGGCACCGATGACATGCTGGCCGTCATCGGCGAAAGCCCCGACGCTGCAGCACTTCAGGCATCCCTTGCGCGGTTTCTGGCCTGAAGCGCGCTTACTCGGCAACCCGCAGGATCAGCTTTCCGGCAGTCTGCCGACTTGTCAGTGCGGCAAACATCGCCTCGGCATCTCGCAGCGGATAGCTGCCCGCAATCGGCACCTGCAGCCTGCCCGCCATGATTGCCCCCACGACGGCATCGACACCCTGCAGCCATGCGTCACTGCGATTGTCCAGATGCCCGATGTGAAGCCGGGTAAATGTCAGGGATTTTTGCACCAGCCGCTCCCACAGGTTTGGCAGCGGCTTGCCCTCGGCCTCACCGTAGCTGACGACATGTCCCAGACGGCGGATACAGTCAAAGGACCGGTCAAGGATCGTAGCCCCGGTCGAGTCGATCACCTTGTCAACTCCCCTGCCACCGGTCACCCCATTGCAAACGCTGACAAAGTCTTCAGCCCCGCGGTTCACCACATGGTCCGCGCCAAAAGCCAGCGCCTTGGCCTCTTTCCCCGCCGTGCCAACAGTCCCGATCACCACCGCCCCCGCCATCTTTGCAAGCTGGGCCAGTTGCAACCCAACCCCGCCGCCAATGGCGTGGAACAGAAGTGTGTCGCCCGCCCGCGTCTTGGTGACCGTGTGCAAAAGGTGCCAGGCCGTCAGCGACTGGATGTAGAAGGCCGCCCCGGTATCAAAACTCATCGCATCCGGCAACCTGATCAGCCGCTCTTCCGGCACGGCGCACAGCTCTGCAAACCCGCCAGCGTCTTCGGAAAACCCCGCAATCCGGTCACCGGGCGCATAGCCAGTGACACCTTCGCCACATGCCTCGACCACACCTGATAATTCTAGCCCCGCTACCAGCGGATAGCCTTTCGGATGCGGATACACCCCCTGCCGCATCATAAGATCGGCAAAGTTGAGGCCTGCCCGATGCACACGAACCAGAACACGCCCCGGCCCTGCCACAGGTTCAGCCACATCACGCAATAAGGGGGCAAGGGTCACGGCCCCCGGTGAATCAAAGACAATCGCTCGCATTTGGATCATGCTCTCCAAGTATCCATCGTGAATTGCACCTTATCGTCGTGCATCTAGCTCAAATCACCCAAGCGCCGCGCGGCTGTGTTGAGTAGGTCGTGCAGCCGTCGTTCAGATCGATGCTTAGGACAGATTTACGCGGGGCTCAAAGCCATGCTGGTCGCAACCTGAAAAACTGGCAAGGCGCTCTTCATTTTGCCCAGAAAATAGACATCCGCGACCTAACTGCCAACGCTTGCTGCTCATTCAGGCCTGCATCGTGAAACCGGTGCCGAACTGCTTTGACGAAACCGTAGGCGGCGGGCTGTATCATGATGTTGAATTGCAGCCCATTTCCGCACTTTACAAGGAACACGAACGACATGCTGACAATAACAGCTGCAGGCTTCACTTTCGCTGCCCGGTTTGAAACTGCTGCTGCCCCCAAGACCGTAGCCGCCTTCCGCGAACGCATGCCTTTCGAGGGAAAGATCGTGCATGTTCGCTGGAGCGGTGAAGGCGTCTGGGTGCCGCTTGGTGACATGGATTTTGGCGTAGGATACGAGAACCATACCAGCCATCCGGCCCCGGGCCATGTGCTTCTTTATCCCGGCGGAATAAGTGAAACCGAAATTATCATCGCTTACGGGGGTGTGGATTTCTCGTCAAAGATGGGTCAGCTTGCCGGAAATCATTTTATCACGCTGACCAGTGGTCTTGAGAACTTGCCCGAACTTGGTCGCCGTGTCTTGTGGGAAGGTGCGCAGCCGATCAGGTTCAGCGCAGATTGACCGGTCAAACGCAAAAGCGACGTTTAGCCGAAAAGTTGCGTTTGGAATCCGGCGCGGCACAACGCAAGTGCTTTGCCTGCACCTATCTCTCGCGCGATCTGCTGGAAATGGATGCATTGGCCTGCAAGGTAGATAAGAGCTTCTTCATGAACCTGTTCCAAAAGATCAGCTGGCACGAAGTCCAAGAATTTCGGATACAATTCAGCGCCCCCAATATCGCAAAAAGTCCCCGCTTTTCAGGGGGACTCGTCAAACGTTGAGGTGGCGTTGAGGTAAAACGCGAGTGTCTATACACAAGTTTTTTTGTCGGATTCTAACCATTTGGAAAGGTTACGTTTTTTGGTTGCGGGAGTAGGATTTGAACCTACGACCTTCAGGTTATGAGCCAAAATTCCAGCGATTCCAAAAACTTAGTTCAAACAATGGCTTAGTAGACAAGCCTTTGATTTCACGAGTTTTCGCTTCTGACATTGGACGACACTAGCCTGTTTCCACCGTCATAAACCCTCGCAAAATGACATATGCGCGTTGACATGGCGTTGACATGAACTTCCGCCAGCTCGTCCGAAGATAATCGCTTTACCATCGCCCAGCGAACCATTTCGTCGAGACCTGTTCGCACCCAACCGCTCAACATCTGCCACTCACGCACCGCGCGGCGAAGGGCAGCAGCCAGCCCCTTTGCAGACGCTGATGCACGGTGCAGCATGTGTCGGATCATCGACGTGGAGGGCGGAAAGCCGACGTTCGACAGGTCTGACGTGAGGTATCGGCGCCTTGCCTTAGCGGTCGGTCGATGGCGTGGCTAAGTTCTTGCGAGACAAGCTGAGAAGTGAACCTCGCCCTCCGCGCCTGATTTACAACGAACCTTGCCTCGCGCTAGATCAAACATTCAAACACTCGCGAGAAAACCCGGGGAAGACGCCTTGCCGATTGCATCCATCCTCGGAACCGGAGCTGCACGCGACCTTCCGGTCGCAACCAGCCTCGCGCTGGACCACCAACATGACCTGGCCCCAGGCCTGACCCAGCGCCTGACCGGGGTCGTGCAGAGGCCGCGCGCCGGGGCGCGTGACCAGGTGGCGCTGGCGACAGATGCCGCGCTGGCGGCCCTGGCCGATTCAGGATGCGAGGCGGGGACGCTGGATGCGATCCTCCATGTGGCGGCCGTGCCTTATCAGACCATTCCCGCGACGGCGCCCCTGGTTCAGCGGGCGCTTGGGCTGCCGGATGGGGCCCTGGCGGCCTATGACATCGGGGCCACCTGCCTGGGCTTTCTGGCGGCGCTGCAACATGCGGCGGCCATGGTCGAAACCGGGCGCTGGGAACGGGTTCTGGTCGTGGCCTCCGAAAGGATCAGCGACAATCTTGACTGGCAGGTGCCCTCGACGGCGGGGCTTTTCGGCGATGGCGCCGGAGCAGCCGTGGTCGGGCTGGGGCCAGGAGGACTGCAGATCGGCCAGGTCGTGCTGCAAACCCATCCCTCCGGCTATGAGGCGGCCCGGCTGCGCGCCGGTGGCACAAGGCTGGGCGCAGGGGCCCCCGCAGAGGAGACGCGCTTTGTCATGGACGGACCTGCGCTCTTCGGCCTGACGCGCCGCCGCTTCGAAGCCTTCGTGCAGGGCAACCTGCGGGCAGCGGGCCTTGGCCTGAATGACATCGACCTGATCGTGCCGCACCAGGCCAGCCCCGTGGCCTTGCGGTTGATGGCCCGTGCCCTTGGGGTGGAGGATGACCGGCTGATCGATCTCTCGGCGACCCATGGCAATCAGGTCGCGGCCTCGCTTCCGGTGACGCTGGACTATGCGCGGCGGGCGGGGCGGATCGCGCCCGGAGCGCGAGTGCTGATGCTGGGCACCGCAGCCGGGGTGACCTTTGGCACGGCTCTGCTGGAGGCCCCATGCGACTGACCTTCCAAACCCAGGCCCGGATCGCGGTGCCCGCGCGATTGGTCCTGGCCGGGGGGCGCGGATGGCTGGACCTCGCCGTGCGCTTCGGCCTCTTGGAGCGGAGGGGCCAAGCGCCGGTGCTGATCGACGCGGGCTGGCCCGAACGCGGCCCCGGCGAGGGCCTGGCGCTTGGGATCTACCGCGCCCTTTTGCGGCCAAGGCTCGACCCGGCCAAATCCCTGGCCCAAGTCCTGAATGGCCGCCAGCCCGGCGCCCTGCTGCTGACCCATCTTCATGCAGATCACCTGGGGCCCGCGCGCAGCCTTGGCGTGCCGATCCATGCGCCTGCCCCGGCGCTGGAGCGGGCGCGGCGCCATCCCTGGCGGGCGCTGCGGCACGGCGTCATGGCGGGGCTCTTGCCGGATGCCGTCATCGACCTTGCGGGCGATGCGCCCCTGCCCTTCGGCCTTGGACGGGGCCGCGATGTGCTGGGTGACGGATCGGTCTTCTCCGTCCCCTTGCCGGGTCATGCCGACGGTCACACCGGGCTCTTGTTTCCCATCTTCGACCCGCCCGTGCTTTATGCGGCGGATGTGCAATGGGTCTGGCCCGCCATCGCGGAGGACCGCCCGCCGCGCGGACCGGCCCGGGTGGTCTATGACGATGCCCGCGCCGCGATGGAGAGCCTGGCCAAGGTCCGCGCCTTTGCCGCCATGGGGGGGCGCGTGGTGCTTTGCCACGATCCCGACCCCGTCCCCGATTTCACGACATGACGCTGGGCGGCACGGCCCTTGCCCTGCGTGCCTTTGCCGCCACCCTCGCGCGGGCGGCTTGGCTTCGCGACCGCGCGACCCTGGAGGCCTGGCAAGAGCGCCGCTTGCAAGCCTGGCTGCACGACAGGGCCGGGGTCGCAGGGCTCTCGGACCTGCCGCCCATGGACCGCGCCGGGCTGATGGCGGATTTCGCCGCCTGCAACCACTTGGGCCTGACGGTCGAGGCGGCCACCGCCATCGCCGAGGGCCAAGCGCCCTTGCCTGAGGGATATCACGTCGGGCTCAGCACGGGCACGACCTCGGGCCTGCGGATGCCCTATGTGATCTCCGAGGCAGAGCGGTTCGTCTGGCTGGGCACCATCCTGGCCAAGACCCTGGGCTCCGGCGCCCTGCGGCGCCCGCGCGTGGCGGTCGCCCTGCCGCGGGGATCGGCCCTTTATGATGCGGCCGAAGAGGGGCACGCCCTGCCCCTGTGCTTCGTGCCGCTGGGCGAGGGCTTTGCCGCCGCCCTTGCCCGGCTGAGCGCGTTCCGCCCCGATGTCATCGTCGCACCTCCGCGCCTCTTGCATTGGCTGGCCCTGCAAAGGGCGCAACTGGCCCCGCGCCGCATCTTTGCTGCGGCCGAGATGCTGGACCCGCCCGATCGTGCCGCCATCGCAGCCGGCTTCCCCGGGGCGCGCCTGGGCGAGATCTACATGGCGACCGAGGGTCTTTTCGCGGTGACCTGCCGTCATGGCAGGCTGCACCTGGCCGAGGATGTCATGCGCTTTGACCTGGAACCCGCAGGCGATGGCACCTTCGAGTCCGTGATCACCGATTTCACAAGGCGGGCACAGGTCATGGCGCGCTACCGGACCGGTGATCTCTTGCGGGTCGTATCCTGCTCTTGCGGGTCACCGCTGCGTGCGGTCGTGGTGGCAGGGCGGGCCTTGGACCGGATCAGCGGCCATGCGCCCGATAACCTGCGCGATGCCATCCTGGCCAGCGGCGTCCCGAATTTCCGGCTGGTGCAGCAGGGCGATGACGCGCCCGTGCTGACCCTGCCACCAGGGACCGCCACCACAGCCCCTCGCGCAACGCTGGAAGCCCTGTTGCAGCGCCCCGTCGAGGTGGAACACCGGCCCCTGACCCTGCCCGAGGATGCCAAGCTTCGCCGTGTCATGCGGAAAGCGTGACGCGCTCCAGCGCGGCCAGGAAACGCGCCTTGGCGTCATAACCCGCAGCGGCGGCCTGAAAGCGTGGCAGGGCGGGCCAGTCGCTGTCGAAGAGGCGGTCAAGCTTGGGCGCCGCCCCCGTCAACGACCTGGCCCGCAATCCCAACCCATGCCACTCGATCCGGGCCGCCATGTCGAATTGATCGAAGTCATGTGGCACGACCAGGCTGGGCAGGCCCGCCGCGATGGCCGAATAGGCGATGCCCGTCCCGCCGTGGTGGATCACCGCATCGAACAGCGGCAGGTCGCGGGCATAGCACAGGCGCGGCACGAGGCGCAGGTTGGGCGATGCGTCCCGGGCGGTTCCATCGCCCTCCATCCGCCCTTCCGAGGCGACGATCAGCCAATCGGGGCGCACCCGGGCGAGATCCTCCAGCCCCGCCCGCCAGCGCGCCCGCGCCCAGGGCAGATGCGTCCCCAAGGTGGCGAAGATGCGCCGCGTGGCCTGGGGAAGGTCCAGGCCCGGGTCCAGCGTTGGGGCCGAGGCCAGGGGGCCGATCATCTCGAAGGCCGGGGGCCAGGTGCGGGGAAACTCCAGCTCGGCCATCCCAAGGCCCAGGATCGCGTGGGGAGAGTAGATCGCCTCGCAGCCATCGGCACGAAAGGGGCGGCGGAGCTCGGCGGGAAGCTGGCGGCGGACCAGCGCAAAGACCGCCTCGCGCAGGGCTCGGTGGCCAAGGCGCCCCAAACCATCCCGCAGGCGTCCCGGCCAGCCGCGCGGAGGGCTCCAGCCGCCGCAAAAGGCAGGCGTCCCCGCAGACGAATAAAGCGACAGGGGCGAGGCCAGCGTGGTGATCCAGGGGATGCCCCTTCGCATCGCAGCCGGCCCCGCCATCAGGGCCACGCTGTCGGCCACCAGCACATCGGCCCGCCACAGGTCGATCTCGTCGCACAGGTCCTGGATCAAGGGCCCCACCAGCGCCAGGTTCGCCCGAAGCTGCGCCAGGCCCGCAAGGGGGCGACCGTCGATGCGCCCGAAACCCTCGGCCACATGCTCAAGCGCGCCCATGGGCAAGGAGGGCGGTGCGGCGGCCTCGATCCCCTGCGCGGCCAGAAAGGCCAGGCGGGCGTGGCCGGTCAGCACCTTGACCGCGTGCCCCGCCCCCTGCGCCGCCTGCATCAGGGGCACCAGCCGGTCCAGATGGCCCGCAAAAGGCGGGGCGATGAACAGCACCCTCATGGCATCCAGTCCTTCAGCACGGAGGCCACGGCGGCGCGCGTCTGAGGGCAGGTCCAATAGCCCATGTGTCCACAGGGCACGCTAATGTCAGGGCCGCGCGGGTGCAAGCTGCGCGACACGAGGTCCCGGCGTCCGATCACCGTGACAAGGCGCACGCCGGGCCAGGAGGGGCGCCGGGCCATGACCGGGCCAAGCGCGATGACCAGGCGGCAGGGGCCCTCCTCCCAACCGCAGTGCAAGAGGTCCAGCCCACAGCTGCCGGTGATGAGGACCGAGGGGGCCAGCGCGCGCAGGCGTGTCGTGACCTCGGCCCGGGCAGCGCCGGTGCGGGCATCCCGCCATTGGGCCGCGTTGCGCCAGGCGGCAAGGGGCAGAGGCACCGGCTCTTCGGGCGGGCTGCCGATCCACGGATAACCGTCCTGGACCGCGACCAGGCCAGGCCGGGTCACGGCGGCAATAAAGGCCGCCTGGGGCCCAGGCAGGCCCGTGCGCAGGGGATCGGATCGTCCAGTTAAAATGGCCAAGCGGGGTGGGCTCACTCGTAGCGGATCCCTTCGGGGGTCAGCCGCATGCGGCGGCTGCGCCAGCGGATGCGGTCGGGACTCAGGGCGGCCGCGACAGACAAGACTGGCAGGGCAAGCTCTGCCGCGACGACCGCCCAAACCGGCGCGGTCCCTGCCCCGCCGATACGCCGCACGAGACGGCGGTGCAACCCGGCCCGCACGACCAGCAAGCCAAGCCATAGCCCCAGCGCCAGAGGCCCCGCGAAGCCCGCAAGCACCAGCCCGGCCAAGGGCAAGACGGCGGGAACCAGCACCAGCCCGACCATGGCTGTATCTAGGTTCGCGCCGACATAGCGATGGGCAAAAACGGTCCAGCGCCGCAAGAGCCGCAGCGCCTCAATCGGGCCCGTTAGGGTCACTGCAACACGGGCGGGCACCGCCGTCTGAGCGATCGGGCGGCCATGGGCTTCGAAAAGCTGGGCAATCGCCCAATCATCGGTGACCGAATGACCCATCGCCGCAAAGCCTCCGACGTGACGCAGGGTGACCATGTCGGCGGCATAGGCCATGCCGTTGATCGTCCGGTTCCGACCCAGCCGCGCCATGGCCAGATAGGCCGAGGCCCCTTGGCCGTCGACGAACCCCGCCACCAGTGCCTCTGAGGCGTTCAGCGGCTGGCGGCCCCAAGTCGGAAGCGCCGTTGCCAAACCGCCGATGCTCCGGGCCACTGCCGCCAGCTGCTCTAACCCGCCAGGAGCCAGCATGGTGTCGTCGTCCAGCACCGCGACCGTATCAGTTTCGACCAGTGCTTCTCCCCGGATCAGCTTCAGCGTCTTGGGGTTCTCGCCATCCTGCGGCGGGCGGCCCACGACAACCACGACATTCCGGTTCGTGGCCAGCGCCGCCGAGACCTTGAGGCCCTCAGCGTCGTCCTCATCGACCAGCCAGACGAACCGCATTGAGATGGCCTGATCGGGACCATGGGCCAGGGTGGCGGCCAAGGCGGGGTCGCCCGAGAGGATAGGTTGCAGGACGGTCACGGAGGTGGTGGGCCCGCCCGCAACGGGACTGGCCGCAACCAGACTGGGCTGCCAGGCCAGAGCCAAACGCAGCCCATGGCTGGCGGCGTAAAGCCCGCCCATCGACAAGAGAAGCGCGCCGATCACGGGTTTTCTCCCACCCGGCCCAGGGCCGGATCCTCCAGCCGCGCGCCCGCCAGCCACCAGCGCCACGAGCCCCAGCAGCACGCACACCACGCC
>ERZ888423.2432-NODE-2432-length-13884-cov-7.208692_pt1 | contig 13884 bp, 8 predicted proteins | sample MGYA00520523_ERZ888423 | MGnify/ENA primary metagenome ERZ888423 (study PRJEB32303, sample SAMEA104408611) | aquatic metagenome | biome: Brackish water; feature: Pelagic; material: water | place: Baltic Sea | collected 2014-06-08T10:24:00 | depth 30,27 m ...
TATAAAAAGACATTTACAAGTATTGATTAATGAAGCTGTAAAACTTGGTATGAATAAAAATCCTCCAAGAGAAACTACAAATGCAATTAATGCTAATTTTTTTGACATAAGAAAAAGTTAGTTAAGTACAATTGATTGGATTGAATGTGGCAATATTTGTAATTTTGTTGTTTTTAAATCAACAGTAATTGAATAATTTAAAGACTCGTTTGAGCTATTCATTGCTATAATTACAATACTCTTATTTTTGTTTTTAAAGGCTGTAGAAATAATTTTATTTGAACTAGTTACACTACTAATTCTTTTTGCTCCTGGTCTTATAAATTTAGAAAAATGTCCTATGTAATAAAAAGAATTCGTAAACGTAAGTTCACCCGTTTGTGTATTACCATGCACTGGAGAAAAGCATAAATTTCCAACATGGTTTGGGCCACCAGTCTCATCCAAAAGAATATTCCAATCTGTCCAAGCAACAGTACCATTGTTAAAATCTTTTATCATCGATTTTCCGTAACGCTCTGCTAATTTTGGATCTTCATTTTCTATTCTAGAAATATCATACCCTTCATTACAGCCTTCCGTAAAAATTAGCTTTTTATCAGGATATGCCTCATTGACTCTTGCCACATTTTCATACATTGGATTGTCATCTTTCCAATCCTCATACCAATGAAAACCTGTTCCCCATACATATTTTGCTGCCTCAGGATCGTTTAAAATAGTACTTGCTCTTTGATATAATAAATCTCTATTATGATCCCAAACTATTATTTTTTTATCCCCTAAGCCTTCATTTTCGAGAGTAGGACCTAAATAATTTTTTAAAAAATCTCTTTCTTCTTCTGCTGTATAAATGCAGGATTCCCAGCGTTGAATTGCCATTGGTTCATTTTGAATAGATAGTCCCCAAATAGGAATTCCCTCTTTTTCGTATGCTTTGATGAATTTGGCATAATAATTAGCCCAAGGTTGATAAAATTCTTCTTTTAATTTACCTCCTTTTAACATATTATTATTTGTTTTCATAAATGCAGGAGGACTCCAAGGACTTGCATACATAGTTAGTTTACCCCCAGCAGCTTCGATTGCTTTTTTTGTAAATGGAATTCTATATTTTTTATCATGCTTTATGGAAAAAGATTTTAAATCTTTATCTCCTTCTTCAACATACGTATAACTTGCACTTGAAAAATCGCAACTATGAATAATAGTCCTTGCTAACGAATACCCAATTCCTTTTTGTGTATCATAATAGGCTTGTAAAAATAACTCTTGATTTTCTTTTGATAATTTATAAAATGTTTCTGCAGATGCATCTGTTAAAGCAGCACCTATACCAATAAATTCTTGAAATTCATTTCTAGGATCAACCACAATATCAATCTCCGTTTCTAATGGTTGATTAAACTCTGAAAACGAAATAGTATCCGTTAATGTGAGTTTTAAATTTGAATTGTGAGCTGTCGTATATACTGTTGCTTTTACACTGTTCATATCAAAAGTAATTTGTTCCTCTTGATAACCGCTTTTACTATTATTTTTAAAATTTTTACATTGATAAAACCCAAAAGAAAGAAAAAGAATACAAAATGATACGGATTGTTTTTTTAAAAATTTTTTCATCTATTTGATTTTTATTGATACACTATTAGAATGACTTATTTATGGTTACTTTTTATCACTTTCTCTTTTTTATAATTTAGACCATACCCAAAATCAAATAGTGGTTTTTTTGATGTGTCCCAAAAATTCACTCCATATTTACCTTTAAAATCAGCTTCGGATGCTGGCCAAGAATGCGGTAATTTACCTTTAAAATCGTAATCGCCAAAAAGTACTTCTGCGATTCCATCTCCCTCTGAACCAGGTAACCAAGCTGCAACAAATGCATCAGAATCATTGATTTGGTTTGTAGTTACTAACGCTCTTCCAGAAATTAAAACAACCACTGTTTTAATACCTTTTTCTGAATACTTTTTTATATATTTTTGATGTGATTCACTTAAGGTTAATTTATTTTCTATATTTTCATCATTAATATCCCCAAACATTTCTGCATATGGTGTTTCTCCCACAACAATAATGGCTACGTCTGCATCAACATGATTTCCTGTAGCGTCCTTATCATAAACAATTTCTGCTTTTGAAATTTTTTTAATCCCATCTAAAATAGTTGTTGCTCCTTTATAATTTTCTCTTGTACCCTGCCATGCCATTGTCCAGCCACCAGACTGTAGTCCTGCATTATTAGCATGCTCACCTACTACTACTATTTTTTTAAAGTTTTTATTTAATGGTAAAATATGATTCTTATTTTTTAATAAAACTAACGATTCACGGACAGCTTGCCTCGCCTTATCTCGATGGTTTTGGTTTCCAATTTTTGATATAAATGATGCATTTGGAAATGGATTTTTAAATAATCCTAACCTGAATTTTTGTCTTAAAATTCTTTTAACAGCGTCATTAATTCTATGAATAGAAACCGAATCAGTAGCAATTGCATTTTTTAATCCACTTTGAAAAACATCTAAATCACCATCAACAGCCATTACCATATCTACCCCAGCATTAATTACTTCATTTTTACCAAACCTAGAATAGCCTTTCCAATCCGTAAGAACAATACCGTCAAAACCCATACTTTTTTTTAAAGTATCATTAATTAATTCTTTATGACTATGCATTGATATTCCTGATAATGAATTAAATGATACCATTATTGCCCCTACTTTAGCTTTCACAGCGGTTTTATAAGGTGGTAATAATTTTTCAGAAACTTCTTTCATGGTTAAGGAAGTGTTTCCTCCTTCTATTCCAAAATCTGTAGCACCATCACCAATAAAATGTTTCGCAGTTGCCATTACAGTATGGCCGTCTTTTAAATTTCCTTGTAGGCCTTCTATTGAAGCTTTCGCCATTTTACTTGTTAATTCTGTATTTTCTGAAAAAGCTTCGTAGACTCTTCCCCATTTTTCATTATATGGAATTGCAACACAAGGAGAAAATGTCCAGTTAAAACCTGTAGCTTGTACTTCTAGGGCTGTAATTTGGGCAATTTCTTTTACTAAAGAGGTATTTTGTGTTGCTCCCAAACCAACGTTGTGAGGAAAAATAGTTGCCCCTTGAAAAGTATTTTGTCCATGAACCGCATCTACAGCAAATAATAAAGGAATTCCTAAACGTGTTGACAATGCTTTTTCTTGTAATGCTTTAAATCTATTTTGCCAGCCTAAAGCATTTTCTCCTGGATTTGGTCCTTGGGTATGAATTACGGATCCAATAAATTTTGTAGCAATTTCATTATCTGAACCTAAATCTGCAAAATGCCTAACTTGAGTCATTTGACCAATTTTTTCATCTAAAGTCATTAAAGCTAATAATGAATCAACTTTGCTTTCAATTATTTTATTTTCATCGGTATAAATATCTGTTTTATATGCATGTAAAAATAGCATCAAGACAAAAATTGATAACAAGTAAAATTTAGGGCTCCTACTTTTTGAAGTCATATAGTAAATACAGTTGATTTTTTTTAAAAGAAGTCACTACTAATCCGTTTAAAAGTATATTATTTTTTATATTCGTGTTTAACCCAGTCAACCTCCATAACCCACTCTGAACCTTTCATAGGAGAATCAGTAATTTTTGCGAAATTTAATATTGCAAACATGGGTTCAGGGTATTTATCTCCTTCACCTACATTTCTATAAATTTCCTTACCATCAACTCTATATACCAAATCACTATTTTGCCATTCAACAGAATATTCGTGATATTCATTTAACGTAACATCAAATCCTTTTCGTAAACTCCACCAATCTCCTTTATCACATTCGCCCAAACTTTTAATAGCACCTGCTGTAAAATGGTCTTTTTGATGATCACCATGATGTTCAAAAATATCGATTTCACCAGAACCTGTTAGTGGCCAACATATATTTTCATTTTCTTCTTGTACTGGTGATTCATTATTTTGCGCCCCCAAAATCCACCAAGCAGGAAACATGCTTGGTTCTCCATTACTACTTAGTTTTAATTTTGCAGTCCATTTACCTTTGATAAATTCTTTTCTGTTTTTTGAAGCAATACGTCCTGCTACATATTCAGTTTCAGGATGTTTTTTACCATGTTTATCTAGATTATCACAATCGTATTTTTTATCAATTTTAACTACTTTTAATTTTAAGGTACCATTACTTACCTCTCTTGTTCCAAATTCATTATCTGGAACGTAACAATGTGTTTCGTTATTTACCCAAATGCGTTGGTCTTGCCAATTGTCAGTATTAAAGGTGTCGAAATTGTCAAGAAAATCTATTTCCCATTCTATAATTTCTGGTGTTTTATCAGATTGTTTTTTATCTTTTGTTTTAAAAGCTATTAATAATAAAGCCGCTAATAAGGTTATTAAAACATATATTTTTTTCATTATTTTGGGTTTTTAAATTAGGTGATATTCTATTTATTCTGTTTCTGAAGTTTTAGAAGCCTCTATTGCTTTATATAGAGGATGGTCGTCAATGAGTCTTAATAATAATATTTTATGTAATGAATCAATATTTGATAAATCATCATTTTGATCTTTTAATATTTTTAAATTATCATCAACTTCCTCATCACCATAATAAGGTCTTTGAGCTTCAAGATATTCACCAACTTGTTGTTTAAGTGTTTTCAAAATATAATAAACCAAAATTCGTTTTATAATTCTAACATTTCAAATAGATATAATGAATCATTAAACAGTTAAATTTTTATAATTTAGTTTTTAATCAACTTTTTTTGTGCGAATCCTTGATCTGTCTCAATTAATACTAAATATATCCCTGATTTTAAATTTGATAAATTATATACACTATTTGAGGTTATATTTGGTTGAATATTTTTAACCAAACGACCATTCAAATCCACAATTTTTAGGCTTTTAATTTTTTGTTGTGGTGATAATTTTATACTAAAGGTGTCAGAAAAAGGATTTGGGAATATTTTTACTTCATCATTTAAGTTATCTTCAACGCTTAAACTACTTGTAAATTTAAATTCAAACCAATTCATATTAAAGCCACTTTGTAAAACTTTCATTTTTAAGGTATAAATACCCGCTTTTAAAATTGCCTGAGTTGCAGAAGTTGTCCAAGTTTGCCATCCCCCAGTTATTGGTAAATTTAATGTAGCAATAGACTGAGTTTCTTGATTATTAATCAATTCAAATTCTATTTTACCTACGCTAGATTGAGAAGCTGTTCTTACATTTAAATTGTAATATCCATCATCTGAAATGTAGATTAAATATTCGGCATAATCTCCAGCATCTGTATAAGCTATATTCTTCCCAGCGCCTAAATCACTGGTATCTTCTAGTTGTAGTCCGAATTGATTACTATAATTTTCAGCTTGAATTTTTCCAGGAATTAATAGTCTAGTAATCAAATAATTATTTACCAATTTATTTTGAAAAGTTGGTAACTTAGTATTTAAAGAAGATGTAATTATATCTCCATTATAACTGACTTTTATTTCATCTTGATAAAATAAATATTTATCAAGTACAATATTGATTACTCTATTATTTGATGGATCTATTTTTACTGATGCAATACTTCTTAAAATATTATTTACTCTTACCTCAAACAAATTAGTACTAAGTTCTTGAACATTTATTGGTTGATTTACAACAATATTTATTGATTGTTCGTCATCACTAGTACTAGCGCTTAAAACTTGAAATGCAGGGGTTGGATCTGTTGATTTTAAAAATTCAATACTACTCATATTAAATGAAGCATTGCCATCAATTAAAATTTTTAAAACATGCTTACCTTCCTCTAAATATTTATTTTTAACTGTTTGGAATACAAAATTATTCCAATTACCTGTGTTACCAAGTGTGATGTCGCCTGCAAAATCAATATCATCAATGAAAAATTTTGGTTTGCCTCCTGATTGTTCAGTAGCATATCTAAACTTGAAATCATAAAATGCTGTTTCTTCAACATTGATGGTATATTTTACCCATTCATTTTTTTCTGTATAACCTATGTGATAGCCATTACTATTAATTTGATCTTGATTGGTTTGAATATCTACTCCATCATTTCTATATTCCCAACCAGAGTTCCACGCGGTAAAGTTTCCTGTTGATAGGTTATAATCAGCTACTACAGTATCATAATATGCAAAATTATTTTTTCCTAAGTCATAATCCGAGAGGTAAATAATACCAGGAATTGGAGCAGGTTTACCATGATAAGGTAAGATTTCATCGGTTTGTACTTGTCGTATAATGGCGTCAGGAACATCTTTTCTATATTTACTGTTTTCAACTAATAGATTATCAGCCAATTGCATCATAGCATCAAAAGATTCTTGTGCTGTTGGTTTTGATCCTTCACCTTTCCAAAAATCAATTACTTTTTGATAACCCGGATTGATGTTCACAGCATAAGGACTATCTATATCACCTATTTTACGAATTGCCCACCAAGCCCAACCAATATTATTGTTTTCAAAAAGGGTAATGGCATCTGTAAACCAAGTATTTGAATTCTCTCCTGATTCTCCCATCCACAAGGGTACATTATACTGTTCTCTTAATGGGAGTATCCAATCTAAATCATTTGGACTATTGTAAGTCCAATATTTATGAAAGCTATAAACTAAATTATTATCCCAAGGAGGTAAAAGACCTCTATGGTCGTTTGCATATGAGTTTCCTTCAATATAAAGAATGTGATTATCTCCAACACCTCTTATTCCTGCAGTAATATCCTCATAAATTTCTCTAAGCAAAGTATTTTGATTTCCTAAGTCCCAATGTGTTTCATTAATGAGGTCATATCCTCCTATCCACTCATTATCTTTATATCTTTCCGCTATTCTAGTCCATAATGCCACAAGCTTATCTCTATTTGCTTGACTTTCCCATAATGAAGGTTTATCAGGATCATAATCATTAATTTCAGAACCTCTTCCTTGCCCACCTGGAGTTGCGTGCATATCAAGGATAATATACATATTGTGAGGTGCTGCCCATGAAAGCACATTATCAATTAATTCAAAACCTGTTTCTATCCATGTATTTTGACCAGCTATAGGCTCTTCTTCAATAGGAAGGGTGAATAAATTATAATGCATGGGTATTCGGATACTATTAAAGCCCCATGCTGCTAAAGAATCTACATCACGCTTTGTAAAATGATTTTCTCGCCATTTTTGAAAAAAGGTTTCTGTATTTGCTTCTCCCATTAAATCGAATAATTTTTCCTTAATTTCATGTTGAGATCCAGCAATTCCAGAAGTCTGCATCATATATCCTTCCATAATTTGCCAACCTCCGGGGCCATATCCTCTTAAAAAAACTTCTTCTCCTTTAGAATTGATAATTTTTTTCCCAGAAGCTTTCAATCCTTGAGCATTAAAGTTTATTGCACATATTAAAAATATGCACGTTAAAAAATTTTTCATATATATTATTGTTATATTTAAAGATTATCCAAACCGTATAAAGTAATTTCTGAACCTACTGTTATTGAGGTACTGCCGTAATTTGATGTAATAGAAAACTTTAAATATCTAAATTGATCGGAAGTGTTGGGTAAGCTAAACTCATGACCTTCGATAGCCTCTTGGAATGCTTTTGTAGGGATATTACCAGCAGCATCTCTTGGGTCTCCAATATCAAATTGCCCTAATAAATTCCAAGTTTGAGCATCATTACTTGCGTATAAGTTGAATGATTTTAAATTTTCTTCTTGATAATGATACGTTATTCCTCCACCATTATACCAGTAAGCTCTTTGCCAAACCTTGAATCTTTGGATTCTAACATTTTTATTTAAATCAATCACTATATCTAAAGGAAAGTTTAAACTACCCCCATTGTTATCTCTTGTTATTATAAAATAACTATTGTCTGCATCTGTTTCAACAGTATCTACAACATCATCCCAAAAATTAACAGTTCTACCTTCATAAGCATTTCCGTTCACTGATTGAGCTGAAACTAGAGTCCAAGTAGATTTATCAATTTTTTCCTCAAATAAGGGAATGTGTTTGCCTTTATCTTCGAGCTCTGTTATGTTCCCATCAAAATCTTCAACTTTTGTAGAAAAAGATAATTCTTTAGATGGTAAACCACGGATAAAAATACTTTCTTGTAAGTTGTTTGAAGAAAGTATTCTGATTGTTTCGTCAGTACCATCTATAATATGCACATACACAAAGACTGTTTTTGATGCAATATTTTCCCAAGTAATTTTAACCCCTCCTAAATCTGGAGAAATATTGATACTTTCCTGAACAAGAAATATAAATGATTTTAACGGAATAAAATCAATTTGAGCAGCTTGTGAAATGTTTTCACTTTCGTCAACAACATATAATTTTACATTTACAGGAGTTGATTGATTTAATCCATTTACTTCAATAGAAGTATTGTATTTACTGGATACTCTAAAAACTTCTTCACCTAAAGAGTTTGTATATACAGCTTTCACATACAAAATATCATCATCAGAGGGAAGTGTATAGTTTATAATACCTCCTCCATTTGTAGGTGTTACATTAATATTAGTAACTACACCTGGTGCATTTGAATCTAAATCTTCATTTTTAGAACAAGCAATAATTGTTGTAAAAATTAAGACTGAAAAAAGAGCTATTATTTTTATTTGTTTTTTCATGATACTATATTTTTTACCAACCTGGGTTCTGGATTAAATTAGGATTTCTGGACAGCTCCGTAAAGCTTATTGGCTGAAAATAATCTCTTGGTGTACTAAAAGACCTTTGACCAACACTCATTATTCGATAATAATTTGCTTCAGAATCTTCATCTACAGACCAACCTTGAATTGGAGCAGTAAAGTATTTATCAGCAAGTTTCCATCTTCTTATATCGTAATAACGATGACCTTCAAAAGCTAATTCAATCATTCTTTCTTGTTGAATAATTTCCCTTAAGCCTTCTTTACTTGTGTGTTTGTTTGGTGTTGCCGCCAATGCTGCATTACTCCAAGCATCTTGTACTGTAGGGATTCCTGCTCTTTCTCTAATGACATTTAAGGCGTTATATACTTCTGTGGATGGACCACTAAGTTCATTTAAAGCCTCAGCATACATTAAATACAAATCACTTAATCGTATCATTGGCCAAGGATAAGTTACAGCTTTGTTGTATGCATCCCCTTCAGAATCTTGGTGAACCAATTTTTTAAGTGCATATCCTGTTAATAAATAATCACCTGTGTTTGCAATTCTACCATGGATTTCTGATTTTCTCATTTTCAAATTCCAAATGCTCCCCCAAGTTCTATTGATTCCTCTGTCAAAACCTATTGAAGCATAAAAACGAGCCTCTCTATTAAGATTTAATTTTGCAGTTCTGTTACCGAATTGAGCATAAAAACGCTGATTAAAAGCAATGTTAGTAACCCCATATCTATCTGAATAATCAAAAGATAAATCTTGATCAATAGGTAGTCCATTTTTAGTATAGTAAGTTTCTGCAATTCTTAATGTTGGCGCTAACCATTGCCAAGAAGCCTCAACAGATGAAGACGTTGGATTTTTCATCATTGCGGGAGATTGAATTTGCCAAAATTGCCCATTCGTTACAGGATTTGAATTTCCCCAAATAAGCTCAGAATTCCAAGGGTCTGTAATTGAAAAACGATGATTATATTGATCTCTAACCAATTTAAATTGGAAGTTATTAGTATCAAAAAGTGGCGCAGCACCTGTATAATAATAAATTGATGATCCTTGAGCTAAATCAGCATCTAAAGCTTCTTTTGCTGCTTTTGCTGCTAAATCCCACTTAGACTCATCATAGGTTTGATTAAAAAAGTGTTTTCCATTACTATTTACAAAATTTGAATAAAATTCTGAATTCCCGTTAAATAGAGGGCTTGCACTAAATAATAAAACTTTTGCTTTAATAGCTTTTCCAATTACCTGATCTATCCTTCCAACATCGTTATTACCAATTATTTTTACAGGTAAATCATTAATTGCTTCATCAATAGTTTGTAAGATGTATGTAAAACAGTCATCAACAGTTTCTCTTTTAACTCTTACTTCCTCATCAGATGTTGAAATTGGTAAGTTTACATCAATAATTGGAATCGGACCGTAGTTACTCAATAATAAAAAATGATAGTAGGCTTTTAAAAATTTCGCTTCTGCTTTCCATTGATTTTTTTCACTTTGATTCATATCCACTACTAAATCAATATTCTCAATCAAAATATTACAACTACGAATTCCTTCCCATAAAGAGCCTTGCCCTCTGCCAATTGCACCATATCCATTCCAATAACCCATTAATGGAGAAGAAACGGTTTGTTGTCCTTTCATCAATCTAATTGCATCAGGTTCTTTAGGAACAGGTACTGCTAATTCATCGCTCATTAATACATAACTCGCATATGTTCCGTCATTCTGTGGCAAATAACTATACGAATTTGCCAAGGCATTGTATGCTGTTTCTTTTCTGTTGAAAAGTAATCTAAGTTCTTGTGTACCATCTGGAACAATGTCTAAATAGTCTTCACAGCTTGTTAGTATTGAAATACTACAAATAATTAATGCTATAAATTTTTTATTAAAATTCATTTTTTTCTTTTTAAAAATTTATTTGAATACCAAGGTTTACAACTCTTTGAGGAGGATAACCGAGTCCATTTCCTGCCATCTCAGGATCCCATAAATCGAATTTTGAGAAATGAAGTAAGTTTAATCCTGTAAAATACAATCTAGTTTTTGCCATAGAGAATAGTTTACCCGCTTTTTCAGGAATTGTATATCCTAATTCAATACTTTTTAATCTCAAAAAATCACCATCTCTTAACCACCAAGTAGATGGTTTTTCATTGTTTTCTATTTGATAAGTCGACAATCTTGGCCAAAATGCATTTGGATTTGGATTATTTTCAGACCAATGATTGTCGGCTATAATACTTAATGCATTTCTTTCATTAACAAATGGTGATATTTCACCGGGATTGATGAAAAACGATGATCTTGCCACTCCTTGCATAAATACAGAAAAATCAAAATTTTTGTACACTGCCGAAAATCCAAAACCATAAACAATTTCGGGTACATTTGGCTTCCCAATTGGTGTCTGATCTAATTCATTTATAACCCCGTCATTATTTACATCTCTATATTTTATATCCCCTGGCAAGTATGAATTTGATGTTGAAAAACCATTAAATTGTTCAGGTGAGTTATTGATATCCTCTTGATCAACAAAAAGTCTCTCTGCAATATAGCCCCATTGTTGATTTACAGGATATCCTATTCTACTTAAATTTTTATTTTGAAATTCTGGTTCTCCATTTACTAGTATTTTATTTGTTGAATACGTAAAATTACCTCTTGCTGTAATGTAAAAATCACCGTTAAATGCATGGTTGTAATCTAATGAAAGATCAATCCCATTAGTTTTAACCTCTCCAATATTACTACTAATGACTGTGGTTAAACCAGATGTTTCAGGAATGAATTCACGCTCCATATAAATGTTTCTACGGTGCTCTGTAAAAAAATCGGCTATAAGATTAATCTTTTTAAACAGACCTAATTCTAAACCTATATTAGATTTTGTAGCGACTTCCCAGGTAACATTTTCGTTTGCATACCTATTGATAATAAATCCGTTATAATAATTATTATAATCGGTTCCAAAAGTATACCCTGTACCGCCATTATTTAAATTTACATCTGATAAATAAAAGAATCTATCACTAGGACTAGAAATTCCATCATTACCCACTAATCCATAAGTATACCTTAATTTTAACATATTAACAGATGGAATATTTTTTTGAAAATACGGTTCATTAGAAATAATCCAACCAATCCCAATAGAAGGGAAAAAACCAAACCTGTTTTTTTCAGCAAATTTTTCTGAACCATTGTAGCCAAAATTGAATTCTCCAAAATATCTACTGTCGTAACTATAAGATGCTCTACCTGATATCCCCATATTTCTTGAAGGCAAAGTAGAAAATGCGGTATTACCACCTATTGTGTTTAAAGCTTCTTGAAAATAAGTAACTAATAAACCTCCAACTTCGTGTTTTTCATTAAAGTTTCTATTATACTCTAAGACACCCTCATAGTAAAAATTACTATTGCCATAATTATTAACAGTTGGATTGTTTAAAAACTCTGTCCCTTCTTGAATTTGATACAAGGTGTTTACAATACCTGTTGGCGTTTCAATTTCAGATAATCCATAGAAAAAAGGAGTAAAACTTCTTTCGTTTTGATTTTCTGTATATGTTCTAACAGATGCCATTGCTCTCATTTTTAAGCCTTCTGTGATAAAACTTAAATCTTGATTTACCTGAAATTGTGCTAAAGTAGTATTTGCAAAACGATCTCTAAATCCTTTTACACTTTCAGCATAGGGGTTTGGGAAACCACCATTTCCTTTATTCCCAAAAAGTGTATGATTAAAAAATTGCGTTATTTCATCCGTTTCAAAAACTTTTGGGAAGTTTGCAGGATTTGCCTGAGCTACTTGTCTAAAAATATCTGAAGCGCTTACTATGGGGCCATTATATCTCTCGAATAAAGAGTAAAACTTCGCAGAAACTTTAGTTGTTTTTGTTAAATTGATATTGATATTTGCCCTTAAATTAGATCTATTAATATCAATATTATTATTAAAATTATTTAAAGGATCTACTTTTAATAATCCTTTTTCATTGGCACTTGTAACAGACAAATAATATTGTGCAACTTCCCCACCTCCATTTATATTTGCATTAAATCTTCTATTAATAGCAAAATCATTAAAAAGTTCCTTATGCCAATTAATGTCTGGATAAAGATTTGGATCTAATCCATTTCTTGTCCCTTCAATTTTTTGTTTAGAGTATAATAAGTTAGCAGACTGGTCTCTTGATCTTTCTGCTCTGTTATACAATTCCATATAATCAACTGCACCTAGAAAACTGTTTACTTTTGATGGACTAGAAATAGAGTTTTCATAACGAACAGAAACTCTTGCTTTTCCTTTTTTTCCTTCTTTTGTAGTGACTAAAACTACCCCATTCGCACCTCTAGCACCATATAAAGAAGTAGCTGTTGCATCTTTCATAATAGAAAAAGAAGCAATATTATCTGGTTCTAATCGTGCTAAGTCGTCAGAAGTAATTTGTAAACCATCTAAAAGAATTAAGGGACTATTATTAAACCCAAATGTAGTTACACCTCTAATAAAAAAGGCTGCATTATCTTGGCCTGGTTCACCCGATCTTTGATAAGAAATTAGACCTGAAATTTGACCAGCCAAAGAGTTTGTTAAATTTGCTGTGGGTTGTTTTAAATCAGTTACTTTTACTGTAGTTATAGAGCCAATTACACTGTTCTTTTTTTGCTTTGAAAAGGCTACTATTTGAATTTCTTCTAACTGATCTAAGCCCTCTTTTAAGATGACATTAATCTTTTTTTGGTCTGAAACTTTTATTTTTTGAGTTTCAAAACCTAGATAAGAAAAAACTAATATTGCATTGGGGGTTTTTATATTTATTGCATATTTACCATCAAAATCAGTTGTTGTTCCATTAGTTGTTCCTTCTACTAGAATAGAAACACCAGGTAGTAAATTTCCTAAACTATCTGTTACTTCCCCAGAAACTATTACCGTTTGTGATAGAGAAGAAATTGTGAAAGAAATTATAAATACTTGTAATAATTTCAAAAAAAAAATCTAGAGTTTTCCATAAGTATTTTTTAGAGATAATAGAACAGAAGCTTTTTACTTCTGTTCTATTAATAAGAAGTTTACTTTAGTTTTTAATTAATTTCTTGAACTTACCATTAATATTAATAAAATAGAGACCTGGCTTTAATTTTTCAATTGAT
>ERZ888423.2434-NODE-2434-length-13875-cov-8.810999_pt1 | contig 13875 bp, 11 predicted proteins | sample MGYA00520523_ERZ888423 | MGnify/ENA primary metagenome ERZ888423 (study PRJEB32303, sample SAMEA104408611) | aquatic metagenome | biome: Brackish water; feature: Pelagic; material: water | place: Baltic Sea | collected 2014-06-08T10:24:00 | depth 30,27 m ...
CGGGTCCGACATCCATCCCGCACGATCACCCGGGTCGTTGCCACGCGCCTCCCCTCCGTTCGCAGGGTCCCCCTCCCCGGTGCCCTCGTCACCGGTATCGTCTCCGCGCCCCGGCGATGGCTTCGGCGCGACAGATCCACCCTCACCGGCGCCCGATCCCCGTGGTGGCGGTGTCGATGAGGCGTACAGGTTGGTCAGCGCTTCGGCCAGCGCGGCCTTGGAAGTGGAGTCCAGCCCCGCACTCTCGACGACGGCGCGGATATCCCGAAGCCGGTCGACCAGATAGCGCTGAAAGGCCCGCGCTCCGGCCGGGGTGTCGAGGTCGGCGTGGGCCGCCACCGCATCCTCGATCTCGCGCTGAAGCCGGTCCAACGCGGCCACCCCCTCAGCACGGCCGGCGTGGGCATTGCGGACCGCTTCGAGGACCTGCAGGTCGGCCTGGGCGGCAGCCGACTTCTGCTGACCCAGGGCTTCTTGCGCGTCCCGAATCGCCTCGGCAGCCGCGCCCTGTGGGGCCGGCGGTACCGGTTCCGGCGCCGGACCCGCCGTCGCCCCGGGCAGGAACGAACCGGGATGGGCAGCGATCAGTTTGGCCATCACCGCGCCGAGTTCGGCGGGTTGGCTCAACGGATTGGTCACGACCGCGATGTCCTCACCGGTCAGCCCGGCCGTCCACCCATCCGGATCACCGGTGGCAGTCCGGATCCGCGCTATCGCGTCGAGCAGGTCTTGGTGGGTCGCCACCGGGTGCCTCTCATACCGGTGACTCTAGGCAGCGATCCCGGTGCCGACAATTCACCCCTGTGCGGAGCTCTCAGCCGCTTGACGAGGTCCGGTACCTCTCGGAGAGATGTTGCAGCACAATGCTGTTCGACTCTGCGACCGCACGAGCATCCTGCACCAGCGCGGTGATCTCACGCTGTTTGGCGACCAGCAGGCGGGTCAATTCGTGGGCCTCGGCGGGGCTCTCTGGCGGCCGCGCGGTAGCCACGGCGTCCAGATCGGCGCGGATCTCGTCCATCCGCGCGATCGACTGCGTCGCGGCGGCATGGGCTGCGGCCACCGCCTCCGCCATCAGGCGATCGGCGTCGGCGAGGTCGGCATCGCGTGCGGCCAGCGCGGCCCGGGCGGATGCCAACTGTGGCCCGGACTCCCCCTCCTGCAGCGCCATGGGCACGACCGTACCCAGGGGCGGCACGACCAACAACTCACTACCGGGCGGTGCCCGTTGGCTAAAACGGTCGGCGGATCGCCACGTTCTGCCCCATCCGGCTGATCTGCACGGTCGCCCCGGCATGGGGTGCCTCCACCACGAGGTTGCCGCCGATGGCCAGTTGGACATGGCCGGCGTGCGGGAAGACCAGGTCACCGGCGCGCACCTGGGACCGTGACACCGGCGCACCGTCGTGGATCTGTTCATAGGTGGTGCGGTGCAGGGGCACCCCGGCCTGGGCGTACGCCCACTGGACCAGGCCGGAGCAGTCGAAGCGGTCCGGTCCGGTCGCCCCCCAGACGTAAGGTCTGCCCAGCTTGCTCAGCGCGGCCCGCACGGCGGCCTCCGGGCGACGCCCGGTCGGCCCCGCCGCTTCGCGTGCTCGCAACCGGTACCGCAACGCCCGGAGCGAACCACGGCGCCGGCGGGCCCGGCGGCGGGCTGCCAGCAGATGCGCCCGTTGGGCGCGTAGCCGATAAGCCCTGCGGCGCAACGCCTCCCGGGCGGCGATCGGGTTGTCGGGGACCGTTGCGGCGTCCGCCCGGGCAGCTGCCAGAACCGCGCCGGTGCCGCGGTGAGCCTCCCGGTGGTCCCGGTACGCCCGGGCAAGTATCCCGGCCAGTTGGGCGTCAACCCATCGGGCGCCCTGCAGCCGATCGCCCCAGGTGCCCGCCTGCTGACGGTATCCGGCCGCCGTCGCGCCGACGGACCCTCCCGGGATCCCCGCCGGCGATGCCCCGGCGACCTCGACAGCGGGGGGTTCGGCGGCGCCGGCGAACAGTGCGTGCGCCCGACGCAGAACCTGAAGTTCGCCGCTCACCGCTGGGCCTCCACGAAGGCGCCGACCCTGGGCAGCGCACCGGGCGGGATTCGCCCGCGGTTGCGGATATCCCACATCTCCTCGGTGGTGACCCCCAGCAGTTCGGCGACCACCGTGTCGGGCAGTGCACTGCGGCGGCAGGCCCGGTCGAATCGGGCACCGATGGCCCCCGGCATCCGATCCAGTAGACCGGTGCGGATTCCTTCCAGGGTCCGGAGTTGGCCCATCAGCCGGTCGGCGGACTCCGAACCGGCGTTGACGGCGACCCGCCAGGAGTTGGCGGTCAGCTTCTCCGCCGTCACGCACTGTCCAATCACGGAAAGAATATACGTCTCGTATTCGTTTGAGGTCTCCGCAGGCAGCCGTTCTATCAACGAGTTGAGCGAGTCGATATGGGCCCGGGCATGCGCTTCGAAGACTTCGGCATCGCTGTGCCGCGTGACTACCAGCGGAGCGGAACCGGGCGAATCCGCCGGCCGGACCGCCGGGGTGGCCGTCAACTGCGCCAGTTCGGCGTCCGGATCGGGGGCCGCCAGCAGCCGGGCATAGGTGCCCGGCGGCAGGCCAAGACCATTTTCTACCTTTTGAACTGTGCCTTTATGCGGCTTTCTGGCGCCGCGTTCCAGATAGCTCAACCCCATGATGCTGACGCCGGTGGCAGCGGCCAGATCAGCCAGCGACCAGTCGCGGGACTCCCGCAGGGCCCGGAGGGCGGCACCGGCCGCCTCACGGTTCACCGAGGGGCTCCAGCCATATCCGAATCGTACACAGCCGCCTTGCTATATACGTTTCCGTGTATGTTTTGATTGCACAACGGACGGTGTGTGTATACGCTTTCATCACCGAAACCTACTGAGGAGCTGTTATGGACATCCGTGTGGAGATCCGCCCCTGTTCCGCCGACCCCGACCTGTGGTTCGGCTACGCCGACGACGACACCAGCGACGGGGCGGCCAAGGCCCGGGTCTACGAACGATCGTCCGCCCGGGCCCGCACCATCTGCCTGCGTCGCTGCCCGCTGGCCCAGCAGCGGCGGTGCGCCCGTCAGGCGGTGGAGGCCGGCGAGGAGTACGGCGTCTGGGCCGGGGTGAAACTCCCCGGCGGGCAGTACCGGAAGCGCTACGAGTTGGCCCATGCCCACGACGTGCTGCAGCGGATCGCCGACGGTCTGCTCAATCCCCGGGAACTGCCGGAGAGTGCCGAATTGCTGGCCCGCGGGGAGCCACTGCCGCCCGCGCCGACGACCGTCGTGCACGGGCCACTCGGGCGGCGCCCCCGTAGGGCGGCCTGACCGGCGGCGAGGCGCAGCACCGGTCCGGCCCTGTCGGGGCGCAGACTGTACCGGTGCGTCCCGTCCTGATGCTGGCTGTGGCCGGCCTGGTTGCGCTCGTGTTGGCCGTGCTGACCGGCAGTACCCCGCTGGCCATGCTGGTGATCGCGCTGGCCGTCATCGGCATCGTTGTGCTGCTGCGGAACTGGCGAGACGAGCGCCGGGATGTCCTCGGGCGGGAATCCGGGCCGCCGCCCGGTGCGGAACTCGACGCAGACCCGCGCCGCACCGGGCCAAATCCCGACGAGTTCTCCCCAGACATCTCCGGAGACCCGGACGGACCCTCCTCGGACGCCCGGGCGGATTGAAGTCAGGGGAGCAGGTCCAGGGTCCCCAGTTCCCTGATGGCCCGGCTACCGCGTTCGAGCATCGCCAGCGCCATATCGTCGCCGCGCTCGGTGGCGGCCGAGAACGCGAACCCCAGCGTGGTGATCAGCGGGACCTGCAGCATGCCCAGCCGGTAGTCCTGCCAACAGGTTTCAGCGTCATAGTCATTCACCTGGTATCCCGTCAGCGCCCGGTGATATACACCGACCAGCTCACGTTCGTACTCGGCGCGCTCGCCGGGGGCCAGGCTGGTCGCGACGAAGTACGCCAGGTCGCGAGCCGGCAGGCCGACGGCCAGGGTCTGCCAGTCCACCACGGTCACCCGGGTGCGGTCGGGGTCGAAGAGCAGGTTGTCCAGGCGGTAGTCGCCGTGCAACAGCGCGAACCGGTCCGGAGCACTCAACAGCCAGTCGGCGATCCGGTCGGCCGACTCGAGCACCGTCGCCCGGTCGGCCTCCGACATCCGCTCACCAAGCTTGTCGATGGTGGTCGCCGCGGCCAGTTTGGTGATCTCACCCAGCCCGCGTGCGGTCGGCTCGTCGGGTTTGGGCATCACCGTGCCGGCGAAGCTCAGCCAGGCCGGGTCGCACCAGCGCGGTCCGTGCAGACCGGCCAACGCAGCCGCGGCCAGCCGGGCCTCGGCAGCGGTGCCGCCTCGGATCTGATCGCCCTGCTCGGCGGGCGCCATATCGGCCAGCAGCAGCACGAACTGGCCGCCATCGTCGGCGATGGCGCAGTGGTAGCAGCGGGGGAGTGGCACGGCCACGGTCTCGGCGACCTCGGTGTAGAACGCGTGCTCGGAGCGGTAGCTCAGCGCCACCCGGTCCCGCACCGCGTCATCCTGGGCGGGGAGTTTGACAACGAACGAGTCCGGAAGACCGGGCTCGGGCACCGCATAACGAACCGCGACCCGATAGGTGGCACCGGTCTGACCGGTGCCGATTGGGGTGACCTCCGCGTCGACGACGACCGGGTGCCCCGGACCGCTCAGGACCTCTGAGAGCCACTGCGCGGTGACCTGCTCGGGCGTGCTGGGGATCTCCGCTTGCGGGGCCATGCCGCGATTAGACCACCGGCGAGCATCGGCGGCCATGATCCGGCCGGATCCGAGACCGGCTCAGGGCCACGGCCAACCGGACGGGGGACCGCCGCCCGGCGGTGACTGGTTCTGCAGGATGCTCAGGCAGGTCCCCAGCGATCTCCCCGGAATGCAGGGAATCCCACCCACTGTCGGCAGTGAGTTGGGGGTGTAGCACTGCCCGGTGATGGGATCGGCCAGGAAGCCGCTCGGGCACGCCGACGCCGATGGTGCGGTCGCCAACGAAGATCCCATGAATGCGCCTGAGGCGACCGCCGCCAGCACAATCCGACCGACGCCGGTAAGAGCGATCACGCTAGGAGCGTACGCCGGGATATGCGTACGCCCAGCCATGTCAATTCACAGTCGACCCGCGACGAAGGCGGCGGCCTGACTCGTCATTCCCGGGACGTACCACTTGTGCGCCTCAAAGTTGTCGCCGTTCGAACAGACCGGGTCACCGGGCTCGCAGAGATCGATTGTCACCGCGCCCCACACCGGACTGACCGTCAAAGGCAGGCCAACCTTGGCTGACGGGTTGCCGAACACAGCAATCGCGGCGACGTGCTGGGGCACGTTGGGGGGCAGCGGCGCGTCGAACCCGATGGCGGGGAATGGCACCGCGGCGATAACGTCGATCACCGCTGCGCCCTGGGAGTAGCCACCCAAAACCAGCCTGGTGTTCGGGCAGTTGTTCACCATGTATTGAATGTGGCCGCTCGCGTTGTTGGCGCCGCCGCCGGCGGCGAGGAAGTCGAATGTGGCCGGATAGCTGACGGCGTACACCCCGACCGACCGGCCGCCGACCTGACCCCGCAGCGAGTCGACGAAGGCCTGTCCAACCCGGCCGATGCCAGGCGGCTCATCGGTGCCCCGGGCGAACACCACCTCGATGTCGGGGCAGCCGGCGGCCTGCGCGGACGCGAGGCCGAGGCCCGACACGGCGGGCGCGACCGCGAGGGCGACGGCCGTCAGCGCGACGGCGCCGCAGGACAGCACGCGGGCGCGCCGGGACCGGTGGCGCCGAATTAATGGTCGATGGAATCTGCCCTCATGGTGGATGCCCACACCCCGATGTTAGCGGCGCCCACAGGCTCGGACACCGTTGGCGGCAGTGCCCCAGCCCTATGGCGCCGTAGTGTCCCCGGCAGCAGACTGCCAGCATTGCCGCCATGTTACGTTCCACTACTGGACGCACAGGAGTGCTGCGCCATGCCCCCGGCGCAGCCGGCGCTGGAGCACTGCTCGGGAGGCCTTGTGAAAAGTCTTGGTTCACTGCTGGTTACAGCCTCAGCACTGCTTCTTGTCGCATCGATCCCGGTTACACCGACGCATGCGATTGCAACACCCCTAGGCCACGGATCCGCGCACGACATGTCGGCACCGGCGGGTCCCGGCCAGGTGTTGACCGTGACCGTGGAGTCAGGGTCGGTGATCCTCACGGGTCAATCCAGCGTGCTCACCGACGAGCCTGCACCGCATGGGGCCGACCCCGCCGGAGCCGGATCCGATCCGGCCCCCGGCCTGCTGCTTCACATCGACACCCGTACGACCCTAAGCACGCGCCTTCCGCACGATGGGGACAATCCCCGGGTACAGGCCCTGAATTCTCGTTTCCCGGTTACGCCGACCGTCGCGGGATATGGCGACGGATCGTCGCGGCGCGGGGCCAGGGCGACCACGTCACTCGCAGCAAGCGCCAACGCCATGCCTGTTGCTGCAGCGGCCGACTCGTCGTTGGTGCCGTCCTCGACCGCGGCGGCGCAGCCCCAGACCGTCACCGCGCAAACGGAAATCCCTGTTCTCATCGTGCACGGAACGTTCAGCAACACCACAGAAGTGGAGCCGCTGAAAGCGAATCTCGAGTCGCGGGGTCTGACGGTGTATTCCTACAATTACGGCCACGCCTTCAGCCTGATCGGATTGCTGTATCCGACCGTCGGCGGCATCCAAAACATGAACCTGTCCGTCGAGGACCTTGCTGCACAAATCTCCAGAGTGAAAGCCGAGACCGGAGCCGATCAAATCGACCTGGTGGGGCACTCCCAGGGAGGTCTGCTGGTCAAAGACTATCTGGCGCACTATCCCGATGACGGTGTGCGAAAGGTGGTTGATCTGGCAGCCACCAATCACGGCACGACCTTCGGCGGCGGTGCAGAGACGCTGCTCAACGCATTCGCGCCCGGTTTGGTCGACCCGCTCAATGCCGTCTTCGGCAAGTCGGCAGTCCGGTACTTCCTTTCGGGCAACATGCTGTTCGATGTCGTCGCTCTGTTCCCGGGACCACTGCAGCCTGTGGTGCGATGGCTTGCCGACCGGGTGATCGACGTCGTACTCGGCGTGGCCCCCCGACAGCAGTTGCTCGGCAGCGCGTTTATCGACGCACTCGACCAGACTCCGGACACCAAGCCTGGCGTGGATTATCTGGTTATCGCGACAAGGGACGATGACTGGGTGACTCCGTACCAATCAACGTATTTGAAAGCAGTGATAGGCGCGCAAGTCCGCAATGTCGAGGTTCACTCGTTGACCGGAGTGCGCCCCGATGAGGTGATTCTTCACGATGACCTTCTCACCAATGCGCCCGTTGCGGACGCCGTAGCGGATTTTCTGACCTCCCCCTCGCCGGTTCCCGATCCAGATATCGGCACCACGACCACGGTCGATGGTGGAACGACCACAATTGAGCAGGTCAGCGAGACCGCTGCCGACTCGGCGGACGCCATCTCAGTCCCCACGGGTGCGAACGCGGGGACGCAAGTCAATCTGGCCGCGATCGAACCCTCCGCGGACGCCGAGATACCGGCACAAGCCGCCGTGACGGCGACGAGCGGACCAACGGCGCCCGCGCCTACAGCCCCAACACCAGCCACCGTCGTTGACACCGTGACAGATAACGCTGACGCCGCCGCCGGGAGCCCGGCTCAAAAGCGCGGCGGTGGCAGCCTTAAGCGGCCCCCATCCCATCACCGACAAGACCGTCGGGCTCACATCGATCGCAGAACACTCGCGCGTACTTAACACTGCTCGCTCCGAGTGTTGACCCAAAAAGGGGGACTTCGCCGACGAAGTCCCCTCGTCTCAATTTCGGCGCGCGGAGTCCGACCAACCCAGCAAACACATAGTTCACGACCTCTTTCGAGTTCGTGACCCAAGCGCTTGCAGTTCGTGGAACTTCACCAGTCCCGACGATCCCGGCTTGATCTTCTTCAAGCCCTTCCACCTCCCGGCTGGCTTGGCCGGCCCGAGGCCGACGCCCAGCGTGCGGTGCAGTATGGATGTGGGATCGGGCCGGACGGCACCATCGGATGCGACCACGTTCCCGGGAATCCGTTCGAAAATACAGACGCCTAGAGATGCGGCGAACTGCGTCAGCGGGGACAACGGGTTCACGCTGGCCTGGTGGGGGGCGTGTTCGAGCCGGAGCCCGGGGCACGACCGTTATCGGTGTCTTCCTCTCCATTGCTGATAAAAAAGGAGCCATGCCAGCCGACACGATCCTCAAAGCCGCAACGATCATCACGATGGACACCGCCCGCCCCCGGGCGCGGGCGATCGCATTCGATTCGACCACCGGGAGGATCACCGCGATCGGGTCGATGGCAGAGGTCCAGGCCGCCGCCCCCGGAGTGGCGGTGACCGAGCTGGGGGAGACGGTGTTGATGCCGGGCTTCGTTGAACCGCACAGCCACCCGTTGCTGTCGGGCATGGCCACCCAGGAACCGGCCTACTGGGTTTCGCCCAACGTCGGTGTGCCGACCTGGGATGCGGTCAAAGAGATCATGGCCAAGGCCGACAAAACCCATCCGCCCGATCAGGTGCTGGTGTTCAACGGGGTGGACCGCCTGCTCCAGCAGGCACCGCTACCCACCCGCGATGTCCTGGACCCGATTTTCCCGACCCGGCCTGTGGTCATCATCGACAACTCCGGCCACGGAATCTATTTCAACAGTGCGGCAATCACACTCATGGGCTGGCCCGACGGCAAGGCCCCGGCGGACCCGGTCGGCGGCAGCTTCGGGCGTGAGGCCGACGGGGTGAGAAGCAACGGCACCGCCTTCGAGTCGGGAGCCTTGATGATCGTGGTCGGCGCCCTGATGCCCAAAGCGATCCCGCACCCCCTGCACTCCGGCGCCCTGTTCTACAAGCTGATGGCCCAGTGCGGGGTCACCGCGACCTCCGAGCACACCTACAACTCCGGCCAGTACCAGGCCTACGCGGCACTGGCGTCGGTGCCGGGTTGTCCGGTGCGACTGCACCTCTACCACATGTCGATCGAGGCCGACGCCGCCGCCGACATCACCTTCCCCCACCCCGAACTGGTCTCCAAGGTCGGTATCAAACTGTGGGCCGATGGATCGCCCTGGCTCGGCAACGTCGCGATTTCCTTTGAGTACCTGGACAATCCGACCACCCGCACCGCCGAGATCGAACTCGGCCCGCGCGGCGAGTCACAGATGAACTACACCCGCGCCCAACTCGACGAGGTTCTCGACACCCTGGTCCCTACCGGCTACCAGATCGCCTTCCACTGCAACGGCGACGTCGGCTTCGACGTCGTCCTCGACGCCTACGCCCGCGCACTGGCGAAATTCAACCTGCTCGGCTCGGATCACCGCTGGCGCGTCGAACATCTCGGGGCGGCCCGACGCGACCAGTTCGACCGGGCCGCGGCCCTCGGTGTCACCTGCTCGATGAGCCCCTTCCAATACATCTACTGGGGCGACCTGCTCGACGGGGTGATGTTCGACTCCGCCTACGGTGCGCAGTGGCAGCGGATCCGCGACGCCTTCGAGGCGGGGGTGCGGCCGAGCTACCACAACGACGGATCGGTCTCCCCGCCCAATCAACTGCTCAACGTCCAGCAGACCGTGAACCGCAAGACGATCAATGGATCGGTGCACGGGGCCGATCAGGCGGTCACCCTCGACGACGCGCTCAAGGCCATCACCATCAACGGCGCCTACCAACTCCGCCGGGACCACGAAATCGGATCCCTGGCGGTCGGAAAGTACGCCGACCTGGTCGAGGTTTCAGCCGACATCTACACCGTCGCGGTCGACGAGATCGTCGACCAGGTCAAAGTGCTCGGCACCTGGGTGGGCGGCAAGAAGGTGGACATCGACGCCTACGTCGACGCCGTCAAAGCCGTCGATCCCACCGAGCATCACGACCTGACCGGTCACCTCGCCAAACCCAAGTGCTGCTGAGCACCGGCGGCTGAGCCTCTGGTCGACGACTTTCTTACGGGCCATCCGGCCCATCCGACGGTTGCCGCTGGCTTTCGCGGCAGCCTTGAATCCGCCGCAGCCCGGGCAGCGGCGGCCGCCGTCCTTGTTCGACCGGCACATGGCGACCTGATGTTCGCCGGCGTCGAAAGGGTGTTACGCAGCGTCGACCGCGACAGCGCGGAGTTCTCGGTGGCGATCCTCGACGTCACCCGGGTCGACACCATCAACGACCCTGCGCGGGCGCTGCTGGCCAGTATGAGCACCACGCTCAGAGCAGCGGGTAAGAACGGCTTCCTGGTCGATCCCGACGCCGCGGTGATCGTCCCGGGCCGCGGTTTCGACGACGTGGTGCTCGGCACGATCGACGATGCCGTGGCCGCGGCGCAGGACTGGCTCGGGTCACCGGCCCCGTCGATCAGACCGAAACCAGACCCGAGGGCCTGCTTGTCTCGAACCAAAGAACACCGTTCCGATCAGAGAGCACCAAGGCGCCGTCATCCGTGACAGACAACACCAGGGGACCCACCCCGCTGGTCTTGGTGTCCCAAACCGGATCGTCGTTGTTGTAAATCACGAAGTTGCCGTCCTCGGCTTGAAGGCGGGCCTCAGTCACAGCCCTGCCGGCTGTCTTGCTGGACCACCGGGCGATCCGCCGGCCGCTCTCCGGGTAGTACTGGTAGAGCACCAGATTCCCGTCCCCCTGCAGAGTCAGGCTGAACACCAGATTCGGGGAGGTCAGCACGTCGTCGACCTGGAGCGACTGGCCGCCGATGAGCGAGCCCCGGCAGTTGGAATTCTTGGTCACGCCGTCCGTGCAGACCGTGCTGCTCCACACCGCTCCGCTCAAGATGGCGTTCGCGTAGTCGGCGTTGCGCAGGTCGGCGCGAGTCAGGTTGGCACCGTTGAGCTTTGCCCGGGTGAGGTCGGCCCCGGTGAGGTCGGCTCCGGTCAGGGTGGCGTCGGTCAGATTCGCCCCACTCAGATTGACACCGCTGAGGTCGGCATCGACAAGGATCGTCCTGCTCAGATCCAGTCCGGCGAATCCGTAGCGAGTGAGGTCCTGTCCGGTGAGATCTGTCCCAGTCAGGGTCGCGGTCACCAGGCCCACCGAATCGGTGAGCGTGGCTCCGGCCAGGACCGCGCCAGAGAGATTCGCCCGAGTCAGATCTGCCATGGTGAGGTCGGCGGTGCTCAAATTCGCCGAAGCCAGTGCCGCGCCATTGAGGTCAGCACCCAAAAGGTCGGCTCCGGTGAGGTTCGCCGCTCCCAGAGCAGCATTGCTCAGATCGGCACCGCGTAGATCGGCGCCGGTCAGATCACGGCCGCCGAGTTGCTGTCCGGACAGATTCGCCTTGCTCAGATTCGCGCTGCGCAAATCGGCGTCGCTGACATTCGCCAGAAGTGCACCGACCAGGTTCGCCCCGGTGAGTGTGGCTCCGGCAAGCCTCGCGCCGGTCAGATCGGCGTCGGTCAGAGTCGCATCGGTCAGGGTTGCGCCGGACAGATCCGCCCCGGTCAGAATCGCGCCGGCCAGAATCGCGCCGGTCAGATCCCGGTCAGTGAACGCGGAGTTCGACAAGTCCTGGCCGGTGAGATCGGCGTAGGTCAGAGTCGCGGCAGCCAACCCCTTGACGCCGGTCAGAGTCGCATCCTTGAGCGTCGCCCGGGTCAGATCCGCGCCACCCAGCACCGCACGCCTGAGATCCGCGGTCGTCAGCGCCGCCCCGGTCAGGTTCGCGTTGGCCAGGTTGGACCCGGAGAGGTTCGTCCCGGTCAGATCCTTACCCGACAGGTCCAGACCCGACAGGTCCAGACCGGACAGATTCGTACCCGTCAGCGTCGCGGTGACCAGGCCGATGGCCTGGTCCAACCGGGCACCGGACAGGCTCGCATCGGTCAGGTCTGCCCCGGTGAGAGTCACGCCGGTCAGATTCGCGCCGGTGAACGTGGTTCCGGTCAGATCCTTACTGGCGAGGTCCTGCCCGGCCAGGTCTGCCCCCGTCAGAATCGCGCCGGTCAGTGTCGTTCCGGTCAAATCCTTGTCGGTGAAGTCCACCCCGGTCAGAACCGCGCCGGAGAGATTGGTTCCGATCAGTACCGTGCCGCTTAAATCCTTGCCCACCAGTTTCGCTGCGGGCAGGGCCGCCCTGGTCAGATCTGCACCGGCCAGTCTGGCCTGGGTGAGATCCGCTCCGGTCAGATCCGCGGACCGCAGGTTGGCGTTGTCCAACACTGCGAAGGTCAGGTCCGTGCCGACGAACTTGACGGTCGCGAGATTTTGGCCGGTCAGTTTCACTCCCGCCAGATCCTCGCCCGAGCAGTCCTTGGCCGTCACACACTGCGGCACCGAGCCAACGGCACCCGCATCGGCACCCGACAGGTTCTGCAGGGCCAACGCGATGGTGGTCGTGCCGGTGTCGGCCGGCTTGATGAGGTTGCGCCCGCCACCGCGCGAATCGGTCACCGCCAGCACGAACGAGTCGTCCATCGCAGCACCGTTCTCGGCGTCGCTGTCGGCACCGGAGGTGGCGTGGGGGCTGTAGGTGTAAAGACCGTCCTGGCTCAGATCCAACGTTCCGTACTGTGGCGCAACCAGAACCGAGTAGCGGAGTTCCTCCCCCTCGGGGTCGGCGGCCCGCAGATCCCCCAAGAGTTGTCCGTCGCTCCACTGCTGCACCGGACTGACGGTCGGCGACTGGTTGAACAAGGTTCGCCGCACCAACAGCAGTGCCCCCGAGAGCCACTCGGTGAAACCGCCCAGCCAGCGCGACACCGCGTCGAAGAATCCCGCCACCGCGTTGTTGACCGACGCCAGCACCGTCGTAACCACTCCCGCAGGACTTACTGCGGCCGCAGCAGCGGGCGCCGGTGCTGCCGGCGCCACAGGGCCGGCAGCCAGCGCCTCGAACTGCGCCACGACCGCACCGAACGGCCCCGCCGCGAGCGCCGGCACTGCCTGATCGACCCCGACAACACGGGACGGAACTTCAGCGCCACCCTGTCGGCCCGCGACGGCCACGGTCGCCGCGACCGCCGCCGCGGGGACCGGTACGGAATCTCCCCGAGAAGTGACCACATCGACTGATCCGGCCTCAGTCCGGCCGAGCCGCACCCGGGCGGAACGTTCGGGGGCGGTAGGCACCACCGAGAGACGAAGCGCGCCCTTACCGGCTCGGCCCGGGGTGCCCGCCGAAGCGTGCGCGGCCCGGTCAACCACCCCGGACCTCATCGCCTCACGGCCGCCCCGCGCGGTGGCCGCCGGGGAACCGGGAGCGCCTGAGGCGCCCGTGTCCAAGGCACCCAAGTCCGAAGTGCCAGAGTCCGCGGATCGCGATTCAGAGGCCTCCGATTCGGAGCGACCGCTGGCCTCCCGCGTGGTGTCCGCACTAGCCACTACGCCGGCTGGACCAGCCAGGAACGCGCTCACCAGAAAACCTGCGGCGCCAAGCCGAGGAACGTTTTTCAACGACATATCGGTCTTCTTCCGATGGAATAGTCGAAATTCAGTTCTAGCACCTCAGCAGCTGCGTCGCGAAACCTCCGGGATCTTTTGTCGGACAAATGCACCACAACGGCGGGGTAACTCCAGACGGCACGAACGCCCCAGCACACCGATAAAATCCCGCCCATGACGCTGGGGGCGGGCGAGGTTTTCGCTGGATACACCGTCGTGCGAATGCTGGGTTCGGGAGGCATGGGAGAGGTCTACCTGGTCCAGCACCCCCGCCTGCCCCGCACCGAAGCCCTCAAGCTGCTGCGCCCCGAGATCTCCAACGACGAAACATTTCGGGTCCGGTTCATCCGCGAGGCGGACTCCATTGCCGAGCTGGACCATCCCCACATCGTCACGGTCTATGAGACGCCGACCCCGCCTAC
>ERZ888423.2436-NODE-2436-length-13869-cov-5.860142_pt1 | contig 13869 bp, 15 predicted proteins | sample MGYA00520523_ERZ888423 | MGnify/ENA primary metagenome ERZ888423 (study PRJEB32303, sample SAMEA104408611) | aquatic metagenome | biome: Brackish water; feature: Pelagic; material: water | place: Baltic Sea | collected 2014-06-08T10:24:00 | depth 30,27 m ...
CAACAGCGACAAGGCACCCGACCATGGACCGCACTTGATGATGCAGGAAGGACAAGGCGGCTGCCTCAATAATCACATGCTGCCTCTCACGCCTCACGTTCAGGCGATCGAGCGTTTTTAGGGGGCTGGCGGCCTGACACGCGGTGGAGCGAAAGGTGGTGAAATCATGCAGGCCGACAAGTATTTGTGCGGCGTCATTCATCGCATCGGCATCCAGTTCCGATCCGACCCTCCAGACACGGCCCCTTTCAAGCGTTAATGATGCGCGCCGATTAAGGATACGATATGCATAAGCCCGGCCAATGCAGCTATAGCGTGCATGCCAGTCATCGGCGACTTCTTCGCACGCCAAAATCGCTATCGGGTGCGGCCGCAAATGGGCGTTGATGGCTTCCATCAAGCGGAAGGCTGAAAGGCCCTTCTCCACATCAACATGCGCGCGCATGCCCAGCGCATGGACGCCTGCGTCGGTGCGGCCAGCGCTGTACACGAGGGTCTTTTCGTCCGTTGTCTTAAATATGGCCTCTTCGATGGTGCCTTGGACGGATGGGCCATGGTCCTGCCATTGCCAGCCCATATATGGGCCGCCGTCAAATTCGATTGTGAGCGCAAAACGGGTCATGACAGGCGTGTGCCAGCCGCAATCGCCTTGCCGCGCAGCAGGTCGGCGGTTGGCATTGCAGGTTTACCTGCGCGTTGGATCAGGGTGGGGCGAATAGCGTTGGCTTTGCAAGCGATTGTCAGCGCGTCATCGATAACTGCGCCCGCTGTGCCATTGGCTTCAACGATTTCGGCTGAAAGCACGCGGTAACGTTCGCCTTCAAACGCGAACCAAGCGCCCGGCGCGGGATTAAAGGCGCGGATTTGCCGTTCGACCGCCTCAGCGGGTAGATTGAAATCAAGCTTTGTTTCAGCCTTGTCGATCTTGGCGGCATAAGTGATGCCTGCTTCAGGCTGACACACGCATGGAAAAGCATCGAGATCCGCCAATACCCGAACCATTAACTCCGCGCCAAGCTCCGCCAGTTCCATAGTGAGCATGCCAGTTGTCTTCTGCGCGATTTCAACTTTGGTTGTCGCGCGGACGGGGCCGGTATCAAGTCCAGCCTCCATCTGCATAACCATAACACCACTGGTGGCATCCCCAGCCAATATGGCACGCTGCAACGGCGCGGCACCGCGCCAGCGCGGCAGCAGCGAGCCATGGACATTGAGGCAGCCATGTTTTGGGGCTTCGAGGACTGCCGGGGGCAGTATGAGGCCATAAGCAGCGACAATTGCTACATCGAGGTCTAGCCCTGCAAATTCCGCCTGTGCGTCCTCCTGACGCAGCGACAGCGGAGATCGTACAACGAGGCCAAGTTCCTCTGCACGTTGCTGAACGGCCGACGGCGTAAGCTTCTTGCCGCGATTGGCGGGACGGGGCGGCTGCGTGTATACCGCGACCACATCATGCCCGGCCGCCACCAATGCATCGAGCGTCGGTACGGCAAATTCCGGAGTTCCCATGAAGGCAAGACGCATCGTTACTTTTCCTTTGTTCAAAAGCCCCCTAAGACCCGGCGCATGGCATCGCAAGAAATAGACGCACTCGCACAGGCATTGTCGAAACTGCCGGGGCTCGGCCCGCGTTCCGCGCGGCGTGTTGTATTGCACCTGATGAAGAAGCGCGAGAGCGTGTTGCAGCCACTTTTGCGGGCGTTGGAGCATGTTGAACAAAGGCTGGTGGTATGCAGCACCTGCGGCAATATCGACACCGGCAATCCCTGCGGCATTTGTGTCGACCCGAGGCGCGACATCCGTTCAATCTGTGTTGTGGAGGATGTATCCGACCTGTGGGCGCTTGACCGATCGCGTCTTTTCCCCGGGAAATATCATGTCCTTGGTGGCCGTCTGTCCGCGCTTGATGGCGTTCGGCCAGAGGATCTGAACATCGACGGTTTGGTCAGCCGGATCGCCGTGGGCGGCATTGACGAGGTTGTGCTTGCCATGAATGCTACGCTTGAGGGGCAGACCACGGCGCATTATCTGGCCGAGCGGCTTGAACAATTCCCTATTCGCTTAACGCAATTGGCGCATGGTGTGCCTGTGGGTGGGGAGCTTGACTATCTCGATGATGGCACCTTGGCGCAGGCATTACGCGCCAGGCGTCCTGTCGGTTGATTTATCCAAAGACCGTCCCTATTTGCGACCCATGGCTATCTTACCTATTCTTGAAGTGCCCGATGCGCGCCTGAAAACCATCTCAAAACCTGTTGAGAGCTTTGGCGACGACCTGAAGACCTTGGTCAATGACATGATCGAAACAATGTATGCCGCGCCCGGCATTGGCCTGGCGGCCATTCAAGTGGGCGTGCCAAAGCGTCTGTTGGTCATCGACTTGCAAGAAGATGAAACGGAGGGTGAAGAACCCGTCCGCAACCCGCGCGTCTTTGTGAACCCCGAAATCTTGGATCCATCAGACACATATAGCCTTTACAATGAAGGCTGTTTGTCAGTGCCGGACCAATATGCTGATGTTGAGCGGCCTGCGCAAATCCGCGCCCGCTGGCAGGATATTGAAGGCAATGTGCATGAAGAAATCATGACTGGGCTCATGGCGACATGTTTGCAGCATGAGATGGATCATTTGGAAGGCATATTGTTCATCGACCATCTGTCGCGCCTAAAGCGCCAGATGGTGTTGAAGAAAATTGAAAAGGCCCGCAAAGTGGGTGGCGGCCATGTGCATAACGAGCATTGCAACCACTGATAGCATCGGTCGAATTCCTCCCGCTGGAGGAGTTTCCTAAACCTTTTGCTTATTTCGCAAATTGGGTAGGTGCCGGGCTGATGGTGACAAATTTACCAGCCTCAATTTCCTGCACCTCAAGCATACGGTCGGTAAGCCCGTTGGCGTTAAAGCGGAACGCCCCGTCAACGCCAATAAAGCCTTGCGGGGCAGTCAGCTGCCCGACCGGAAACCGCGTTCCTGGGCGCCAGTCGCGGGCGACGCGGGCGACCAGCAGCACGGAGTCATAGCCAAGGCTGGAAAGACGCAAAGGCGCCTTGCCAAAGCGGGCGAGATATTTGGCCGCATATTGTGTGAACAAAGTGTCCGATACGCTCGCGAACCACGCGCCATACATGGACGCATTGCTCGCAAGGGTGCCGTCGATATTCCACAAATCGGTACCGAGAATTTTTGCCGTGCGCAGGCCGTTGCGACGCAGCGCCGGGACGGTTGCAATCGCTGCGCGGCCGCTGTCGGCAATCAGGATTGCGTCAATACCACCCAATTGGACCAGACGGCGGGCGGCGGCATCCGCCGAAGCCGCAGTGCCGTTTGATTCCTGAATGGCTACCAAAGTGCCGCCCGCAGCCCGCACCGCCACAGTCATATTTGACTGCGCGCGTTGCCCGTAGACATTAGAAGACACTATGCCAGCAAAGCGATTATACCCTTGTGATTGGGCGTAACGCACGACGCGTTCAATCGATTGGTTCGGCAAATGGCCAAGCAAAAACACATTTTGTCCGGCAACGCCAATGTTGTTGGAGAAGCTGATGATGGGTACGCCCGCTGGCTTTGCCTGCGCCGCAACTTCAACGACATCATCGCCGCGTAGTGGCCCCAAGATAAGCTTGTTGCCATCGGCGATAGCCCGCTTCGTCGCCGCTGCGACGCCAGTGCCAGTGTCATAGGTGATCATGCGGATGTTGGTTACTTTGGTATCGGTGAGGGCCAGAGCGGTTGCATTGGCAATCGCCTGCCCGACATCGGCGTCTGGGCCAGTTACCGGCAACAGCAAGGCAACGCGGTGCATGCCATCCATGGGATCGGCGGTCACAACAGGCGGCGGCCCTTTGCCGCGCGGTATCGAGCTACACGCAGCGAGCAGGACGACGGATGCCAAGATCAGTAGCTTTTTGAATTGGCCTGCTAAAGCTTGCGGCCGTGCGCTCGTTGCGGCAATGGTTGCGCTCATTTTGTGTTCCTTGGGAAGAAGCTTCTAATTCCGATGACTTTCGAATCAGGCTTATATGTCGTTGCGACGCCTATCGGCAACCTTGCAGATATGTCACAACGGGCAATCGACCTTTTGAAAGCTGCAGAAATCGTGGCGGTTGAGGACAGCCGGGTAACCGGCAAATTGCTGCATCATTTGGGCATAAAAAAGAAGATGCGCCGGTATAACGACCATAGCGGGGAAGTCGAACGGGAATCCTTGGTCGCTGCCGCACGCGGGGCTGTGGTTGCGTTGGTGTCGGATGCCGGAACGCCGCTCATCTCCGACCCTGGATATAAGCTTGTACGGTCCGCACGTGAAGCTGGCGTGCCTGTGTTCACCATTCCCGGCGCAAGTGCTGTGACAGCGGCTTTGTCGATCTGTGGGCTTCCCACGGACCGATTTTTGTTTGCCGGGTTTCTGCCGAACAAAGCGAAGGCGCGGATTGAGACCTTGATGGAGTTGGGGCAGGTCAAGGCGACGTTGGTCTTTTATGAGGCTGGCCCCAGACTTGCCGCAAGCTTGGCTGCGGTCGCCGAAACCTATGGCGACCGCGAAGTGGCCGTTGCGCGTGAGTTGACCAAGAAGTTTGAAGAGGTCGTTACAGGAACGGCGGCTGAACTGGCCGCACGTTATGCAGAGCATGAACCGAAGGGCGAGATCGTCCTGATTGTTGGCCCGCCTGCTGATAATGTGGTGGCGGAGACAGCTGATCTGGATGCCGCCCTGAAAGAAGCTTTGGCAACTATGTCGGCGGCCAAGGCGGCTGGCGCGATTGCCAAACGCTTTGGTCTTGAACGGAATGCGGTCTATGCGCGCGCTACGGAATTGAAGGCCACATGAAACGTCTTGCCGCCGAAAAACGGGGGCGACGCGGCGAAGCGATTGCGGCGTGGTTCTTGCGTTTGAAAGGTTGGCGGATCGTTGGCGCACGCGTGAAGACCCCGCGGGGCGAAGTTGACCTGATCGCGCGGCGCGCCAAAAGCATAGCCTTTGTTGAGGTGAAGGCACGCACGAAAGCAGTTGACCTCGCCACCGCGATTGATGCCACACGGTTTCGCCGCGTGGCGGCTGCGGCAGAAATTCTGCTCCCGAAATATGGTAAAGAGTGCGAAAATATTCAGATAGACGTGATTATGGTTGCGCCATGGCGCTGGCCCAACCATTTGCCAAATGTCTGGCACGGATAGGAACTCGCGAAATGGCACTTAAAATGGCGGTCCAGATGGACCCGATGGACGGCATCAACATCAATGGCGACTCAAGCTTTGCGCTAATGCTTTCGGCGCAAACGCGGGGCTATGATATCTGGCATTATGATGTGGGCTCATTGACCTTGGATGCGCATGACCGGCTGACGGCTTGGGCACACCCAGTGCACGACCTGCAACGGGTGGAGGGCGCGCATTACCGTTTTGGCACGCCAAAGAAGATCGACTTGGGCACGGATATTGATGTCGTGTTGATGCGGCAGGACCCGCCCTTCCATGTCGGCTATATTACCGCAACGCATTTGCTTGAGCGGATTGAGCATGAAACTCTGGTGGTCAACAATCCGGCGAGCGTCCGCAACGCGCCGGAAAAGGTGATGGTGCTGGATTATCGCCAGTTTATGCCACCAACGATCATCACGCGTTCCGCCGACGAAGTGCGTGATTTCCAAAAAATACATGGCGCAGTGGTGGTGAAACCGCTGCACGGCAACGGCGGCAAAGCCATTTTCCGCATTGATGCCGACGGCAGCAACCTTGGCGCTCTGTTCGAAGTGTTCAACAATACGTGGCCCGAACCGCATATGGTGCAGCCATTCCTGCCCGATGTGGCGAAGGGCGACAAACGCATCGTCATGATCGACGGTGCAGTGACCGGCGCGATCAACCGCCGGCCGGGCGAGGGCGAGTTCCGGTCGAACCTAGCCGTAGGGGGCAGTGCAGAGGCGACGGACTTGACGCCCCGTGAGCTGGAAATTTGCGCGGCAATGGGCCCGCGCTTGAAGGAGCTTGGCCTGATATTCGTGGGCATTGACGTTATCGGCGGGCAGTGGCTTACCGAAATCAACGTCACATCGCCGACAGGCATTGTTGCGATTGACCGGTTTAACGGCACCGACACGCCATCCTTGATTTTGGACGCCATCGAAGCCCGAATTAAAGCATAAAATTCATGGAAGACTGGATCATCCATCTGGTCGAATGGGGCCATTATTGGGGCGTGGGCTTGCTCATGCTTCTGGAAACAGTGTTCCCGCCCATACCTTCCGAAGTCATCATGACCGTGGCAGGGGTATCTGCCGCGCGGGGCAATATGAATCTTGGCGGTACCATCGCGGCGGGCACGGCGGGTGCGATGCTGGGCAACTGGATGTGGTATTGGCTGGCCATCAAATTCGGTGAAGCCCGCATGCGGCGCTTTATTGATCGCTATAGCCGTTGGTTGACGCTGGATTGGGCGGAGATCGAACGCGGGCAGGCGCTGTTTCGTAAGCATGGATCGATTATCGTTCTGGTGGCGCGCATGTTGCCGACATTGCGCTGGTTGATTTCCATCCCCGCCGGCCTGTTTGGTATGTCGCTTGCCCGGTTCCTTATTTTTTCGACGATCGGAACTGCCGGTTGGACCGCGGCGCTGGCTGGCGGAGGATATTTTCTGGGATCGCAGTTCAAAGATATCGAAAAATGGCTTGGGCTATTATCGACCGTCGTGATCGTCGGCATCGTCCTGACATATGTTTGGCGGCTCGTCCGGTGGAAGGCTACGCCCGCGGATGCGCGTTCTGATACACATCCAGAAGCATAGCGGTGTCGACAGCGGTATAGACCTGAGTCGACGACAGGCTGGCATGGCCCAATAACTCCTGAAGACTGCGCAAGTCCGCGCCGCCCGCCAGCAAATGTGTAGCAAAGCTGTGGCGCAGGGCATGCGGCGTGGTGCGGTCCGATAAGCCCAATCGCGTCCGCGCCCCCTGAACCGCGCGGCGCACGAGTGCAGGCGATAATGGACCACCGCGTGCGCCACGAAACACTGGCTGGTCCGCGCTTGCGGCATAAGGGCACAAAGCGAGATATTCCTCAATGGCGGTGCGGACTTGCTCCAGCAACGGCACGATGCGTGTCTTGTTGCGCTTACCCGTGACGCGCAATGTGCTGCCCAGCGGCAATATGTCGCCCATCAGGCCCGTTGCCTCGCTCACGCGCAAGCCGCTGCCATAGAGCAGCAAAAGCAACGCCCAATCGCGCGCACCAATCCAGCCATCCTGTGCATTTTCGGCAACGTCATCGGCCAAAGCCAGAACGTCGTCGGGATTGACGGGACGCGGCAGGCTTCGCTGTACGCGCGGGCCCTTCATCACGGGCAAAGTAACATCATCCCCCAAGGCAAAGCGCAGGAAATGTCGCGTGGCGGAAAGTTCGCGCGCGGTGGAACGGTTCGTGAGGCCATCGCCCCGCCTATCGGCCAGAAATGCCCTCAGGTCGGCTGCGGAAATTTTGCGCAGCGCCTTGCGTTCTATGTCCGTGCCCCAATGCAATTGAAGAAACCCCTTCAGCCGATCGGCCGTTGCGTGATAGGCCCGCACGCTATGCGGCGACAGCCGGCGGTTGTCGGTCAGATATGCAAGATATTCGGCAAGTAAGGACGGCATAAAGCTTATGCTATCAGGCGGCGGCTTCCGCCTCAACATTTACTATCTGCGGCAGGATGGCATTAAGCAACGGCATGCCCTGCGGCGTCACCGTCACGCGGTCGCCATCGCGGCGGATAAGGCCAAGCTGCGCGATCTTGTCAACCGCGTGGGTGTCGAGCAAACCATCGGAGGCAATTCCCGTCCGTTCGGACAATCGGCTAAGGCTAATCCCCTCGGCCAATCGCAAACCCATCAACAGGCTTTCGGTCGCCCGTGTAGTCGCATCCAGACGATCTTCGCTGCTGATGCCATGGGCATTACGTTCAACGGCCGACAAGAAATTCTCCGGCTTCTTATGGCGCTGTGTGGCAGCTTCAAGACGTCGTCCATGTGCGCCGGGACCAATGCCGATATAATCATCATAGCGCCAATAGCTTAGATTATGGCGGCTTTCACTGCCCGGCTTGGCATGGTTGCTGATCTCATAGGCCGGGATGCCTGCGGCGGATGTCATCTGTCCGGTTAATTCATACAGCGTTGCTGCATCATCATCATCGGCGGGGATGAAATGCCCCGTACGCACAAGCGTTTCAAACCGTGTGCCTGGTTCGATTGTCAATTGATACAGCGACACATGGTCGGTGCCGAAGGATAAGGCACGCTTAAGCTCCGCCTCCCACTGGCTGGCGGTTTGCGCGGGCCGTGCGTAAATCAGGTCGATGTTGACGCGCCCGAAATGATGTTGTGCGACAGCCAACGCGTCAAGGCTCTCGGCCACCGAATGTGCGCGGCCCAGAAACGCCAACGCGGCATCATGCAGTGACTGAAGCCCAAGCGACACACGATTGACCCCTGCTGCAGCGAGGTCCGCAAAGCGCGCGGCCTCGACCGACGATGGGTTAGCCTCCAAGGTAATTTCGATATTGTCGGCAAAGCCCCAATGCTGCGCCGCTGCATCAATAAGCGCAGCAACGGTCGATGACGGCATCAGCGACGGTGTTCCGCCGCCAAAGAAGATGGATGTGAGCTTACGCCCAGGTGTCAGCGCCGCTTCATAGGCCATGTCTGCCAGCAACGTGGCGCGCCATGCGTCATCGTCCACCGTCTCGCGCACATGACTATTAAAGTCACAATAGGGACATTTGGAAACGCAAAACGGCCAGTGAATGTAGAGGGCGAGGGGGCTAGACATCACATTTCCTACCCTATTTCGCAGGAAGGACGATCAAGAAAATACTGTCGCAACCAACTGGCGGAACGCGTCTGCCCGGTGGCTCATTGCGTGTTTTTCTGCGGGGTCGAGTTCGGCAAAGGTCACGCTTCGGCCTTCGGGCACAAAAACAGGGTCATAGCCAAACCCAAGCAACCCACGCGGTGGCCAGGTCAGGCCGCCCTGCACGCGACCTTCGAATATCTCTGTATGCCCATCGGGCCATGCAAGCGCCAAAGTGCAGACGAAATAGGCGCTTCGGTCGGTGTCCGTGCCAAGCTCGGCCAGCTTGCCCTCCACTTTGCCCATCGCCATGTACCAGTCGCGCCCCGGTCCGCCTTCGAACTTCTGTGTTTCCGCCCAATCAGCAGTGTAGACCCCCGGCGCGCCGCCCAAGGCAGCGACGCACAGGCCGCTGTCATCGGCCAGCGCGGGCAGGCCAGAACCTTGCGCCGACGCATGTGCCTTCAGCAAAGCATTTTCTGCAAAGCTCGTGCCGGTTTCTTCAGGCTCAGGCAAGCCCAACTCGCCAGCGGAAATGGGTTCGATGCCAAATGGCGCAAGCAGTACTCGTATTTCCCGAACCTTGCCTGCGTTATGGCTGGCGATGACCAGTTTTCCGGGCTGGAGTTTGCGGTGGGTCATATGAAACATTGCCTCAAGTCATATTGTCATCTCCGCTTTCGCGGGAATGACATAGAATTTTAGGGTATGAACGGTTCCCTACTTAACGGCTTCGGCCTGCGCGACGAAGATGCGGTCTGTCCCCATGCGCGCAAGACGTAGCAAACGCAGAAGGCCCTCTTCGTCATAGGTCGCGCCTTCGGCAGTCGCTTGCACTTCAGCAATCTGGCCGCCTTCGATCAGAACGAAATTCGCATCGGCATCGGCATCGGAATCTTCGATATAGTCAAGGTCAAGCACAGGCGTGCCTTTGAAGATACCGCAGCTTACCGCCGCAACGCGGCCGGTGATGGGGTCTTCCTTGATTGCGCCTGACGCCAGCAAACCATTAACCGCAAGCCGCAACGCAACCCATGCGCCGGAAATCGCTGCAGTGCGTGTGCCGCCATCGGCTTGCAATACGTCGCAGTCGACGGTGATTTGATTTTCGCCCAGCTTCTTCATATCGACGACAGAGCGCAAAGAACGGCCAATAAGACGTTGAATTTCCTGAGTCCGTCCGGACTGCTTGCCCTTCGCCGCTTCACGCTGGCTACGCGTGTGGGTGGCGCGGGGGAGCATCGAATATTCTGCCGTGACCCAGCCTTCACCCTTGCCACGCAACCATGGCGGAATGCGATCTTCGACGCTGGCGGTCACCAGCACGCGGGTGTCACCAAAACCGATAAGGCAGCTTCCTTCGGCATGTTTGGTGAAATGGGTTTCAATCGAAATGGCGCGCATTTCGTCTGGCGAACGGCCTGATGGACGCATGATGTTCTCCTGATAACGGGTTGAAGGTTGCCATAGCCTGCCCCGCTTGCTTTGCAAGCATGCGGTGCGCTACTGTAAGTTCGTGAGCCAAGCACCCATTCATGAATTGAATGATCGTACGCGCATCATCTTCCGGATGGTGGTCGAGAGCTATTTGGACAATGGCGCGCCGGTGGGCTCGCGCACTATTTCGAAATTTGCAGGGTTGAGCTTATCGCCTGCCTCCATCCGGAACGTCATGCAGGATTTGGAAGAGGCAGGCTATCTCGCCTCGCCGCACACCAGCGCCGGACGCGTGCCAACCGAAAGCGGGCTTCGCCTGTTTGTGGATGGCATGATGCAATCGGCCGAACCCTCCGCCGAAGAGCAGCGTGCGATTGAATCGCAGATTAGCGGCGAGGGGCCCATTGAAGAGGCACTGGCGGCCGCGACGTTGGTTTTGTCAGGATTGTCCGCCTGCGCCGGTATCGTGCTTGTACCAAAGCGTGACACGGTCCTGAAGGCATTCAGCTTTGCACGTCTGTCCCCGTCACAAGTGCTCGCGATCATGGTCGGGTCCGATAACAGCGTCGAAAACCGGCTTGTGTCAATTGATCCGGCAATCAGCGAATCCATGTTGGTGGATGCGGCCAATTATATCTCTGCGCGCTTGTCGGGGCTGACGTTATCCGAAGCCTTGGAACGTCTCGACAGCGAAATTCGCGCCGAGAAAGCGGAGCTTGACGTGGCCAGCCAGAAACTGGTGCGGGATGGTTTGGCAATCTGGTCGCTCGACGCAAATGACCGGCCCGTGCTGATCGTGCGTGGGCAGTCGAACTTGATCGACGATGCGGCTGCTGCGGACCTCGACCGAGTGCGGCAATTGCTCGACGAATTGGAGAGTAAAGAGGAAATCGCAAGGCTCGTCGATAGCGCGCGGGATGCGCAGTCAACGCGGATATTCATTGGTTCGGAAAACAATCTTTTCTCATTATCGGGATCATCGGTGATCGCCGCACCCTATCGTGAGGCTGGCGGCAAGGTGGTTGGCGTCGTTGGCGTCATTGGCCCGACACGCCTGAATTATGCGCGTATTGTGCCGATGGTAGACTTCACCGCGCAAGCACTCAGCCGCTTAATTAAGTAATGCGCGGGTTGATGAAATAGAATTGCTTTCTATATGCGCAAAGCAACTAACGACCGAAGCGTCGCAACGTAAATGGGTTAATCAGGTTTATGACAGACAAGAAATCAGCGACTGCGGATATTGCGGTAGAAAAAGAACTTGAAGGCGTACCAGAGCATATGAAGGACGAAACGCCAGAAGCGACCGATACTGCCGATGCAAAAATCGCGGCACTGGAAGAAGCGATTGCCGCTGCGCAGCAGGATGTGTTGTACGCGCAAGCCGAAACGCAGAATGTCCGCCGCCGTATGGAAAAAGAGGCGCAGGATGCGCGCGCTTATGCCGCAACCGGCTTTGCCCGCGACGTGCTTTCGGTTTCCGATAATCTGTCACGTGCGCTGGAGGCTATTCCTGCCGAAATGCGCGACAGCGAGGCTATGAAACCGCTCGTGATCGGGCTTGAGGCCACTGGCCGCGAACTGGACAGCGTTTTTACCAAAAACGGCATTACGCGCATCGCCGCCATGGGCATGCCGCTTGACCCGAACCAGCATCAGGCAATGGTTGAAATCCCAAGTGCCGACGCCGCACCCGGCACAATAATCGCCGAAATGCAGGCGGGTTACATGATCAAGGACCGTTTGCTGCGGCCTGCTTTGGTTGCGGTTGCGAAGGCAGTCGAATAAGCTGGCTATCGCTGGCATGACAAAGTTGTGGGGTAGTCTCAGCGCTGCCTCTCCGCTATCCACCCCAATGCATGACCACAGCAGCAGTCTCTACGGAAGGCCAATCCCCTTGGCGCGATGAACTTCGCGCGACGCTGTTGCTCGCATGGCCGATGATCCTGTCGAACCTGACGATGATGCTGATCGGGGTGACGGACGTCATCCTGTTGGGTTGGCTTGGGCTACGCGAATTGGCGGCGGGTGCGCTGGGGCATAATCTGGCGATTTTCTGTGCGATTTTCTGCATGGGCCTTGTGACCGCGACTGCGCCAATGATGGCTTCGGAAAAGGGCCGGATGGCGCATTCGGTGCGCGACATAAGGCGGACATTTCGGCAGGGACTTTGGGTCTGCTGTTCGGTCATGGTGCCCATTTGGGCATTTTTGTGGAATACCGAAGCGATATTGGTTGCAACGGGTCAACAACCAGATTTAGCCGCGAATGCCGCTATTTTTGTGCGGGCCTATATGTGGTCTATCCTCCCGTTTCTGGGCTTTTTGGTACTGCGTAATTTCGTTGCCGCGCTGGAACAGCCGGTTTGGGCTACCGTCGTTGCGTGTGGCGCTGTGGTTTTGAACGCGGTGGTCAATTACGGCCTGATCCTTGGTCATTATGGTTTGCCGCAGCTTGGCCTGATGGGGGCAGGCATTGGCAGCACGATCACCAATGTTGTTCAATTCGCCGTCATGGCGCTTGTCGTCAGCTTTCATCCGAAATTCCGGCGCTATCATCTGTTTGGCCGCTTTTGGCGTTCGGACTGGCCGCGCTTTCGACAGATTTGGCGGCTGGGCATGCCTATTGGCGTGACCATGGGTTTCGAAGGCGGCGTGTTTGCGGTTGCGATTTTGCTGATGGGGTTGATTAACGAAGCATCGGTTGCTGCCCATGCCGTTGCTATCCAGATTGCCTCGCTTACCTTCATGGTGCCGATGGGACTTGGGCAGGCGGCAACGGTGCGGGTGGGGCTCGCCTTTGGTCGCAACGACGCGGACGGCATAACAAAAGCGGGTTGGACTGCGTTCGTCTTGGGCACTGGCTTTATGGCCGCCATGGCTCTGGGGATTTACAGCTTTTCAGAGGCTTTAATCGGCATTTTCGTGACGCCGGTTGACGCCGAAACGACGCAGGTGTTCAACCTTGCCGTCAGCTTCCTCATGGTCGCGGCTATTTTCCAGATCGTCGACGGTGCGCAGGTTGTAGGCGCTGGCATGCTGCGCGGTTTACACGACACCAAGGTGCCGATGTATTTTGCCGCCTTTGGTTACTGGGTGGTTGGCATTGGCGTTGGCGGCTGGCTTGCATTTCGCGGCGGTTGGGACGGTGTCGGTGTGTGGACTGGTCTTGCAACCGGGCTTGCAGTTGTGTCCGTCCTGATGCTGGTTCGTTGGTCGATGCGTGCGCTGCTGGGTCTGTTGCCGTCACAAAATTAGAACGCCGTCATCCTGAAACAGGTTCAGGATGGCTCAGATATATCAGCCATCGATTGCTTTTTTCTCGTCTGGGTCGCTGCCATCTATTTCCTGCACGCGTGCTTTCACCAAAATGCGTTCATTGTTCGAAAATAGAAACTCGGTTTCAATTTTACCCAATTTGCGCGGAATGGTATTCACGCCCCACATCATGACATGCTTGTCGCCTTTTTTGAAGGCAACTTTTTCTCCGCCGGGGATTAAGACGCGGTCCATGGGTGCCATGGATACGGCCCCTGTTTTTGCGTCCACCGTGACATCATGCATTTCAACGCGAATGGCCGAAGGGGAGCTAACGCGCAGCAAGCGCAC
>ERZ888423.2439-NODE-2439-length-13856-cov-8.248895_pt1 | contig 13856 bp, 14 predicted proteins | sample MGYA00520523_ERZ888423 | MGnify/ENA primary metagenome ERZ888423 (study PRJEB32303, sample SAMEA104408611) | aquatic metagenome | biome: Brackish water; feature: Pelagic; material: water | place: Baltic Sea | collected 2014-06-08T10:24:00 | depth 30,27 m ...
TGAATCCCATGGACTGCACATAGCCTGATGCTGCAGTGAGCACCTTATGAGAAGGAAATTCAGGATCTTCGTTGTAGTCTAAGTCTATTTGTTGAACAGGAATATGAAGCTGCTCTTCTATATAGGTGGCTAATTTGACGCTGCGTTCTAGTTCGCCCCAGAGCTTCGTGAACATTTCCCGAATAATGGGCACCTTTTCCTTGGAGTACAAGACATGCGCTCCATTGCCAGGAAACCGTAAAACTATAGTGCTGACGTAGGTAGTATGACAGCTGTGATTCTGGCTGTCTGTGCCTATATGAACTTCGCATTTAGGATGTGAACGAACGATATCATTTAAGTATCTATCTAGTTCGACTGGGGCGCCAGAATTCATGATTCTGAAGTCGAGGGCTACCATTGGCGTTCTATCCATACAGGCAATATATAAAGGAAATGGATCAATAGCGCTGCCGAGGGTCTTTCTGGGGGTCAGAAATGCCAAAGGTTTTCAACATATATTTGCTGAGAAGCGCCTCAGGTGCTTTCTTGTCTTTATCATTGAGCCCACATCTTCACCCTATGTCACAGGTATTGTATCATGAGATTCACCTGCATCAGAGCAGCCAAGAATGGTTGCTCATGATTCATGGTGCAGGTGGAAGCACACGCACATGGAAAAGGCAGATTGAAGACTTGAACCAGCACTTTAATCTGTTGGTGGTTGACTTGCCGGGTCACGGCCAAAATGCCCGTACCCAAAGCTTGGATGCCCTTTACACCTTTGAGAAGATCTCATCACGGGTCTGGGAAGTGGTGGATGAACTGAAGATTCAGAAGATTCACCTGCTGGGTGTTTCACTGGGGGCCATCATTGCATTGGATATGGAATTACGCCATCCTGATCGCGTGAAGAGCCTAGTCTTGGCGGGAGCTATAGTAAGACTGGACAATAAGCTGAAGGTGATCGCCAACATGAGCCTGACCTTGGCCAAACTGATAGGCTACCGTGCATTTTATAAGATGGCGGCTTTCATAGCCTTGCCGCGTAAGAATCACCGCACTTCCCGTGAAGTCTTCATACGGGAGTCCAAAGCCCTTTCTATAGAGGAGTTCAGAAAGTGGACGAAGATGTATCGTACCCTGAATAAGACGCTCAATGAGCTTTTCCTCAAAGCCACTGAAGTTCCGCGACTTTTATTGATGGGAGAGCAAGACCATCTTTTCCTAAAACCTGCTTTAGATTACATTGCAAAGCGCAGAAACGGGCTGGTGACAGTCATCCCTAGATGCGGACACGTTGTGAATATAGAAAGGCCTCAAGAATTCAACCTGAATTGCATCAAGTTTATTGAGGACTTGGGGCTATAGTTGAAGTGGTAATCACAGTTCTCCTGCGGCTAGCCTTGAGCTATCGCCCGGTTAAATAACTTCCACCTCAGATTTCCTCACCCAGCCTATCAAGCCATTGGGAAGAGCGATGTTTAACCAGATAGCGTCTTCTTGAACCACATTAACTTTTGTCCCTTCATGGAGGACGAACAGCTTGGTAGCTGTTTCATTAGGAGCACTTACTACGTCTACCTTAGGAATCATGATTACTGCTGCGTCACGTGCACTCATCGCATTACGAGCTGAGAAGGAGAAGGTGCTGAAGAAAATACAGAGTAAAAGGCTTAAGCCAGCCAATCCTATAAATACTTGTCTGATATTAGATTCCTTGCGCCAATAGAATAGCGCGATAAATCCTGCAAAAAGGAATGCCATCAACACGCCTATCCAGGCCCATGTAGATTCTCCTACTAAAAGCAATTTTCCTACCCACCATTCAGTTAGTCCTGAACCAGCGCCACTTTCTACGCGGTCTACGGTGAGGGTGCGAGCAAGCGCCAGATTATGCAATACGTCTACATCAGCAGGAGCGAGACGCAAGGCACGCTCGAAATGCAAAATGGAAAGTGGAATCTTCTTGTTGCGGAAATAGGCATTGCCCAGATTATATTCCAACTCCAAGGATCTATATTCCCTAGTCAAACTATCATAGAGGATAATAGCTTGGTCTAATTCTCCCTGCTCATAGGCTAGGTCAGCTTTGACCTTCATGGCCACAGCTTCACCCAGGTTCATGGCCAAAGAGCTCAGGCTTAGTACCCAGGAAATCAGTATGAGGCTGAAGTTCTTCATGCTTTGCGTTCCAATAATGCAATTAAGGATTCAACTTGCTCATACAGCGCCTGAGGCGCAGCTTGTGCTGAAGGAGCATAACGGGCCATCTCACAATCAGCCAAGGCGCGCTGCCAGCCGCTGATAGTGCCGCGATCTACTCCAGTGCTGTCTAATTCCTCATGTATCTTTTCCTTAGTCATCTGCGCCAAAGGGATTTGATATTTATGAGAGATATAGTCGTTCATGGCTTGATAAAGCGTGATATAGAATTCTTGCTCCTGACCAGCTTGTAATTTCTTCTTGGCCTCTTTCAAGTAGCGCGCAGCAGTCTTGGCAGCGCTTCGTTGACGGGTTCCTAGCGGGTCAGCATCAGAGCGCTCCTTTCTTCTTCTCACAACGAGGAAGACAGCTAAGAGTAGAAAAGGGCTAAGCAATGCTGCTAAGTGCCCAAAAGATCCTGCAAATGAATAGGAGCGAGGCTTCATATCCTTCGTGTCCTTGCGTATGTGGCGAATATCCGATCCTAGGCTGCTTACATCTTCCTTTCTAGAGATACGCGTTGCACTTCCTGCATCAGATCCATCATCACGAAGCACTTCTATATGAATGGCTTCGCTGGTCTCCGTTTCATAGCGTCTCTTGTCAGGATCATAGTAGCTGATTTCAAGCGCTTCTATGTCATAAGAACCAGGATAGCGCGGAATAATCAGGTATTCGTAAGTCTTGGATCCAGAGATTCCAGCAGCATTTCTGATGCTCTTGTCAATCACTTTAGGGTCATAGACCTCAAAATCTGAAGGAAAATTCAATTTAGGCGCTTCTACCAAGGGGATGTTTCCTTTTCCGCTTACAGTGATGGTAAGGTTTATGGCCTCATTGGCCATGAGTTCAGTGCGATCCAATTTCACATTGAAATCTAGTTTTCCTACACCTCCAGTGAAGGATTCTGGTGCTGGGGGAAGTTCACTGACATTAATCTTGAGCACGTTGCTCGTGATGCGAATAGGCGTTCCTTGTCTGAAGAAAGACCTTCCTACCCGAGCTTCCAAGATGAAGGGGCCTATCTCTAGTTCTCCAGACCTCTGAGGAATGAGCACCTGTCTTACGAAGTAGGCCTTTTGATAATCCTTCCCGTTAATTTGCTCGTAACTCTGTTCCCACTGAATAGTATTCAATTTTATTTCTTCTTTCCAGAAACCGCTCAGCGTTGGGAATTCATAGGAAGTAAGTTCGAATCCTTGATAGCGGTTATAGAGCACATAGGACACCGTGATAGGCTCGCCTTTGACTGCTTTGCGTTTATCGGTAAGGATTTTTACGAAGCACTCTTCGCTGTTCGTGATGGTTTCCTGTGTATTTGAAGGGGCGCTCTGTTGAGCTTGTTGCTGCGGTTGTTGACCCGCATTATTTCCTTCGACTACTTCTATGCTCAGCGTCCTGGATTCCATACTACCGGCCTTGCTTTGTGCTTTAGCAGGAGGGATGGTGAACGTTCCTATTCTCTTTGGACTCAAGAAATACGTATGGCTGAGGCTATTAGACATTTGTCCGTTAATCCAACTCATAGAGCTGCTCACACTAGGACCGCCTACGATATTGAAATCCTTCAGGTCAGGTGGGATGATTTCTCCTTGCACTCCATCTAGGCTAATGATGAGTCTGAAGCGTTCATTCAGACCCACAGGACTTCTGTCTGCTTTCATGCTCAGCGCAGCTGTCTGAGCCCAAGAGATGGCGCAGATGCTTATGAATGCTATGAAAAGTCCTATTCGTCTCATGATCACCAGTCTTTATCTATCTTGATGGGTTTGCCTTTTTGGATGCGTTCTTTGGCTAATTCTTCTTGCAAATCTTTCTCTTGCTGATCCAAGGCCTTGAGCATACGCTCAGCCTCTTCCTTGCTCATTTCTCCTTCCTTAGGCTTCTCTTTCTGCTGATCTTTGTCTTTGCCTTCATCCTTAGGATTCTCCTTGCCATCTTCTCCTTTATCTCCTTCCTTTTTCTCTTGGTCTTTCTGCTGATCTTTCTGCTGATCCTGCTTTTGGTCCTGCTGCTGATCTTGGCCGCCACCACCACCTTCTTGATCTAGCATTTTCTTGGCATAAGCAAGGTTATATCGGCTTTCCTCGTCCTTAGGGTCTAGTCTCAGTGCTTTTTTATAGGCTTCAATGCTCGCTTGGAACATCTGCTGAGGACTAGGAGGTTGTATGGAATCAGTAGGGGAAGGAGGATTCTGTTTTAGCGCCATGCCCATGTTCAAAAAACAATTGCCTACGTTATGATACGCATCTGATTTCGTGTCTTTATCTATAGCATCTGCTGCGGCCACTTCAAATTGTTTCGCTGCCTCACCTAGTTGCTGCATTTTATAGTAGGCCGCGCCCAGATTATAGCTTGCCTTACCATAGCTAGGCGCTTTTTCCAAGGCCTCTGCATACTTCTGCGCAGCTGCATTCATGTCCTCCGCTTTATAGTCCTTATTTCCGTCACGAAGCAGGGACTTTTCTTCTTGGCCAAAGACACTCGCACTGCAGAGCAGCACGCCAATAAATATCTGTATGTAGAAGATTTTCTTCCTCATAATTCTATGCCTAACATCTTTCGTTTGTGATAGGATAAAAGTACATCAAGGCAGAGCATTACTAGGCCAGCCAGAAGGAAGATCTGGAATCTGTCCTCATGGTCTGCATACTTCTCTGTCCCAAATTCATTCTCGGTCATGGCCTCTATTTCATCTACGATAAGGTCAAGTCCCACATCGGCATTTGTAGCGCGAACGAAGATTCCACCGCCAGCGCTGCCTACTTGGGTTAGCATGTCTTCGTTTAGTTTAGACATTACTGTATTTCCTTCTTTGTCCTTCTTGAATCCACGTTTTATCCCTCTGTCATAGATAGGGAGCGGAGCACCTTCCACAGATCCCATGCCGATGGTATGCACAATCACTCCTTGCTCATAAGCTTGGGTAGCGGCTGTAACCGCATCATCCTCATGGTTTTCTCCATCCGTGATTACTATAATGGATCTACTACCTGTATTATCTGTACCAAAGCTGTTCAGGGCTAGATAAATCGCCTTTCCAATGGCTGTACCCTGAGTAGGAACCATGTCGGCAGATACACTGCTCAGGAACATCTCTGCAGCTTCATAGTCTGTAGTAATAGGCAGTTGTACATAGGCATCACCCGCGAAGACGATCAATCCTATGCGGTCTCCGTGCAGCTTGTCTAAGAGTTGTGAAATGGCTCTTCTAGCCCTTAACAGCCTATTCGGGCTGATATCCTCGGCCAGCATGGAGTTTGAGACATCTAGACAAATCATCAGGTCAATACCTGAATAGCGCACTTCTACTTCTTTCTTTCCAAAGCGAGGATTCATCAAAGCGAGGATTAAGAAGGCTATTGCCCAACGCCAAAGCAGATAGTGTAACACTTGTCTACCTGTGCTTAGTCCTGGCAAAACACCTGTGCTTAGTTTAGGCTGAACTAAGCGTTCCATGGCCTTCTTTCTGCTGCGTAAATGTGCGAGGAAAAGGAGGCCCAAAATCGAACTTCCTGCCAAGACTGGGAAGTACTCATAACGCTCCAGACTCAGTGCCGGAATATTCGGAATCAGGTACAGATAAAGCAAGGCAAGCAGTCCCCAAAAGAGGAGCTCGCTGAGCAGCACCACTAGACTTGCAAAGCCTAATCTATATGTGTAGTCACGCTTCAATTAATTAATCTATATATCTGAATAACAATCGTGTAACAAGAATATCTAATAGAATCAATGCCAGTCCAATCAAGCCAGGGATATAGTATCGCTCGGTCTTCTTGCTGTACTCGGTGACATTGATTCGGGTCTTCTCTAATCGGTCAATTTCCTTGTAGATTTCTTCCAAGGATGTCTTAGTCGTAGCTCTGAAATATTGTCCTCCAGTGAGGGTGGCCATCTCGGTCAAGGTCTCCTCATCAATGCGCACTTCTACGCGGTCATAGACATACTGTCCATTACGTATTCCTACAGGGCTTCGTGCCATGCCTTTGGTTCCAACACCTATGGTATAGACTCGTATTCCGAAGGTCTGCGCTATCTGCGCTGCATCTAGCGGTTGTATGGCTCCTGCGGTGTTCTCACCATCAGATAACAGGATGACGACTTTACTCTTTACCTCGCTGTCCTTAAGGCGACTCACAGCAGTAGCTAAGCCCATGCCTATAGCGGTTCCTCCTTCAAGCATACCTGTTTTCACCTGGGCGAACATGCGAACCAGGATAGTATGATCCGTAGTCAAAGGAACTTGAGTGAAACTTTCACCTTCATAGATGACTAAGCCTATGCGGTCATCAGTTCTGGCTTGGATGAAATCAATAGCTACTTCCTTGGAAGCTTCCAGTCTATCAGGTTTGAAATCCTGTGCCAGCATACTCGCTGAGACGTCCAAGGCAATCATGATGTCTATTCCTTCGGCCTTGCGGTCCTCCCAGCTGCGGCTATCCTGTGGACGAGCTAGGGCAAAGATGAGGCAGGCAATACCTACCATTTTCAAGGCAAATGTGAATTCTTTCAGGACGATTTTCGCAGGCAATCCCTGTTTAGGAAAGCGCATCATCGTAGAGAAATGGAAGGCCGTATGTTGTTTTCCGCCCTTCATCACGTGATACAGACTCAAGAGCGGAACCAGCAGCAAGGCATAGAAAAACTCGGGATCAGCAAACTCAAAGAAGCCCGCGGATAGCACGAACATAGCAGCCACTAGGCCATTGGCTAGGAGCAGGAAGAAGATCGCTATGGCTCTTTCCTTTTTCATTCTTTGTTCGTTTCAGGATCTTGCATCCTGCTGTTCTGTATGAAGGAAATGCTCTCATTTAAATGAGAAGAGGCCACTATTTCACTTGGATTCTCCTTGGCGAATTTCACCATGTCAGCTGTGCGCAAGAGTCCGCTAAGTTGTTCTACATATGCGGGATTCATGCCTTTATAACGAATGGACTCCATAATCTCAGCACTGGTGTATTCATGGGCATTTACGCCATATCTAAGCTCTAGATAGTCCCTGATTTTATCTGTGAGTTCTACATAATAGTCTTTGATGGTCCCTTGGGCCCATGACTTGTCATCGCGCATTCGATTTAAGCGCACTAGTATTGAATCGATAGGATCTTCGACAGGAGCTGCAGCTATAGGAATGATAGTGCCTCTTCCTGTTCTGCGCATTTTAAAAATGAAGAAAAGAATGGCCAGAATTGCCAACGCAGCAACTACGAAGGGCCAATTGGCACTCAACCAAGCTGAAAGGGAAAAGGGTTCTTCAAGAATGGGCTTGATATCAAGAGGAGCCTTCGTGGTGTCCACTTCTATGGTGCCTACATGGAGCAAAAAGGGCTCGCTATACAGTACTTTTCCATTGACGATCACTTTCAATGGCTTGATAACGTAATGTCCTGTATCCCATGATGTTATGCTGATTTTCATCACCATACTCATGTCTCCTGAGGCTGAAACTCCTTCAGGATATCCCGGATCTACTACTTCTATGTAGCGGCTCAAGGTATCCTTCACCTCAGGCCAAGTCACATCAGCTCCTTTCTTAAGGTCTCTGAGCTGCAACCTCAAATACGTTTGCTCTCCGATACGAATCGTAGAAGTATCCAAGGAACTGAACAAGGTGACATCTTGCGCATTCCCGAGCAAGGGAAGCAAAAACACTATGAGCCAGGCTATCTTTCTCATCTGCGCTTAAATAATTGCATTAGGGGAAGGATATAAGGCTTATCTGTCATAAGACGTTCATGATCTACTCCAGCTTTACGGAAGCTTTCTTTCAAGCGCGCATCATGGGCTTCAGCTTCTTCATTGAAATGCCTACGCACTTTTCGGCTTGAGGTATCTATCCAGTTTACTTGCCCTGATTCAGCGTCATAGAATCGCACTACGCCTGAATTGGTCAATTCAAGTTCGCGAGGGTCATTGACTTGCAAAGCAATCACATCATGTTTCTTGTTCGATATCTTCAATGCATTCTCGAATCCCTCGTCCATAAAGTCAGAAAGGATAAACGCGGTGCTGCGTTTCTTTACTACTTGGTTTAAGTAGCGCAGGGCTAACGAGAGATCAGTTCCTTTTCCTTCAGGCTTGAAATCAAGCAAGGCTCTGATAATCATGAGAATATGACTACGTCCCTTCTTAGGCGGAATAAATTCTTCAATGCGATCACTGAAGAAAATCACGCCCACCTTGTCGTTGTTCTGAATGGCAGAGAAGGAGAGGACGGCACTAAGTTCAGTAACGAGAGATCGTTTGGTCATCTCGGTTGTCCCGAATTCATCAGAGGCCGATACATCTATAAGAAGCATCATGGTGAGTTCGCGCTCCTCCTCGAAGACCTTCACGTGCGGCACGCCTGTGCGGGCAGTCACGTTCCAGTCTATAGTACGAATCTCATCACCAGCAGCATACTCACGCACCTCGCTAAAGGCCATGCCACGGCCCTTAAAGGCAGAGTGATACTCCCCAGAAAATAATTGACTGGAAAGCCCACGAGTGCGCAGTTCAATGCGTCTGACCTTTTTGAGCAGTTCGCTGGTATCAGTGGATCCGATGGCCATGGATCAAGGTACCTCTATGCTGTTCAGTAGTTCGTTAATGATGTCTTGGGAGCTCACATTCTCAGCCTCAGCCTCATAGCTCAGGCCTATACGGTGACGCAGAATGTCTGGAGCTACTGCTCTGATGTCCTCAGGAATGACAAAACCTCTGTGTTGAGTAAAAGCATATGCCTTAGCAGCCATGGCCATGGAGATACTCGCACGCGGAGATCCTCCATAGGAAATAAGATCTTTCAATTTCTCTAAGCCATACTGCTCAGGATTGCGCGTAGCAAACACGATATCCACGATGTACTGCTCTATTTTTTCATCCATGTACACTTCACGCACGGTCTTACGGGCTTGAAGGATCTGCGCAGGCGTCACCACTTTATTTGGTGTAGGATATGGAGTAGAGCTTATGTTGCTACGAATGATGCGTTTCTCTTCGTCCTTCTTTGGATAGTCGATAACGACTTTCATCATAAATCGGTCTACCTGTGCTTCAGGTAGCGGATACGTTCCTTCTTGCTCAATGGGATTTTGAGTGGCTAGTACCAAGAAAGGTTCTGGCAACATATGAGTCTCCGTTCCCAGCGTGACTTGACGCTCCTGCATGGCCTCGAGCAAGGCGCTCTGAACCTTAGCCGGTGCTCTGTTAATCTCATCAGCTAAGATGAAATTAGAGAAGATAGGCCCCTTACGTACATGGAATTCCTCTTTCTTCTGATTGTATATCATGGTGCCAATAAGGTCGGCAGGAAGAAGGTCAGGAGTAAATTGGATTCGGCTAAAATCTACATCAATGCACTTACTTAAACCTGTGATGGCCAAGGTCTTCGCTAATCCTGGAACACCTTCAAGAAGGATATGTCCATTGCTCAGGAGAGCAAGAAGCAATTTGCTGACCATGGCGCGCTGACCTATGATCACTTTCTCCATCTCCAGATTCAACAGGTCAACGAAGGCGCTTTCCTGTTTTATCTTTTCATTGAGCGCTTGAATGTCTGGCGCATTGCTCACAGGACGTTCTCCTGTCATGGGAATCTCATTCATAGAATTCGTGTTTTTTAAGGCATCAAACTGCCCTTTGGACAGCATCTGCAAAGGTGTTAGATTCTTTAACGCTTTTTGGGGTCAGGGCGTTAAGAATTGTTAACAGTAATCTCCAGAGCTAATGGTCTGAATTCATTGATCAAATTTCAAAGAATTTTCTTTCATGAGATCCCAATACTTGTCTTTTTGGAAAAGAGATTTTCACATATTTATTGCGATCTTGATGAAGAAATTCAATACCCATGAAATCAAGATTATCTCGTTACCACTTGTCGCTAGGCCTTTTTTTCCTTCTGTTCTGCTTCAAGGCATCAGCACAAGTAGATTGGTACTCCATCTCCGTACCTACAGAAGCTAATCTCTTGAGCATTGATTTCCCAACTGACCAAGTAGGTTATATGGGAGGAGATGGAGTTTTGTTGAAAACCATGAATGGAGGATTGACCTGGAATCATGTAGAAATCCTTCAAGCTGACTTTAATTTGACTACAGCTTCTACCTATGTTACTGATTTGCATTTTTTCGATGCAAACCACGGGCTCATGGTCCTCTCAGAATGGACTGGACTTTATAGAACAGTGGATGGAGGAAGTACCTGGGAACAAGAAGTCCCAGCAAGCTCTGGATTCTGCCGGGTTAAATGTCTCCTATTCGAAGATGAAGATCATGGAATGCTAGGAGGTGGCGGTTGCTTTCAGTCGGGGCTTATTGATCAATATACAGAAGGGCTTTGGTCAGTGACGAATACAGATGAGACATTTAATTCCTCTGAATTAATCAATGGTATTGCCAGAAAAGAAAATATAGTAGTTGCAGTAACTAATGACAATAGAATATTACGCAGCGTGGATGGAGGACTTAATTTTACTGCAACATCACATGCTTTTGAAGATTTCAACTTCACGGATGTCGCCTTGATGGAGGATGATGTTTTCAGAGCAACCTATGCTGCTGAGAATTCCTTTGGTATTGCTCGCTCCACAGACCTTGGTCTCACATGGGAGATAGATAATGAATTGACAACCTTCTTTTATCCCGATATGTATTGTCTTCATAGAAATGCTGCTGGCAAAGGATTTATTGGCGGAATAGAAGGTAATTCAGGAACCTCAGGTTTAATTTTCTCAGAGTCTGAAAATTTTTGGGATTTTGATGCAGTAGCTAAACCTATTCGAGATATAGACTCCTACGCTGATTCTGTGACATGGGCCGTAGGCGATAGCGGAACCGTTTATGTAAGCGTGAATCCTGTGCTGCTAGGACTGAGTAATCCTGGAACACTGCCATCATTAGCTCTGTTTCCAAATCCTTGTTCCAATGAACTTTTCATTGATTTGAAATCCATTTCTCAAGTAAGCACATTCGATGTATTTGACGCTAGAGGTAAAAGATGCACGGTGAGCTATACCATCTCAGATTCCCAATGGAAATTGGACACAAGAGAATTGAATTCAGGTCAATATTTCTTGAAAATCTATTCTGGAGAAAGTGAATCAGTTCAATCCTTTTTCAAGGAATGATGCTGCTTCTTCAGCACAAGGATTAACGATATTTCCACTTTGTACACATCGCCCATCTAATCCGTGGATATCTATCCTTGGTTCTTCAGCCCTGAAGCCTCAACTTCGTTGGCTAAGACAATCTATGATGGAAAAAAAGCCACTCTGCCTTCAAGAGGCCATTTCAAACGTTCGTGATTTTCACGATGCCTTTGGTATTAAGAACAACTCAACCCCAACTGTGGATCTGAGTGAAAGTGATATTAAACTGCGCTTTGAACTCATCAGAGAAGAGAACGAAGAATACCTGGAAGCCGCTCAGAACAGGGATTTGGTAGAAGTCGCTGATGCACTTGGAGATATACTTTATATCCTATGCGGTACCATGCTTAAGCACGGTCTTCAAGACCGCATGGAGGATGTCTTCAGAGAAATACAGCGCAGTAATATGAGTAAACTCGGAGCTGATGGTAAACCTATCTACCGCGAAGATGGAAAGGTCATGAAAGGGCCTAATTACTTCAGACCTAACATCGCACAGTTTCTGAACCTAGAAAAAGCGGAAGTATGAAAGGTGCTGACAAGCTAGACGGACTGATGCGCAGTGCCAAAGCCTCTAAATGGGGCTTGATGAAGTTTAATTTTATCATGCATCGCGTCATTCCATTTAACCATCCGCATAAGATTAAGGTGAGTCACCTTGACGATAATGTACTGCGCTCTGAGTTGCCGTATATGCGCAAGAACTTGAACCACTTAAAAGGGATTCACGCCTGCGCCATAGCCACCTTAGCTGAGTATACCAGCGGACTTTTCCTCTTGAGTAAAGCCTCTAGTTCTAAATACAGGCTTATCATGAAAACACTTCGTGTGGAGTATTCCTACCAAGGCAGAACAGCCCTAACAGCAGAATTCGGGATGACGGAAGCCGAGCTAGAAGCTAAGATATGGGCGCCCTTGAAGAAGGAGGGAGTCTTGCTAGAAACCTTTGAGATCAAAGTGCTGGATGCTGAGAAAAATCTAGTGGCTATAGCCTATGTAGATTGGCAAATCAAGGAGTGGAATAAGACGAAGTTGAAATAGAAGGCTATTCTATGTGCTTTTCTAAGGCTCATTGCTTCGCTTCACATACAATTCACAGGAATGCAAACGCGGAAAGTTTGCGAGTTTCGGATGGTCAAATGACCTTACATGCTTCATTCCTATTTTCTCCATGACTTTAATGGAAGGAAGATTTACAGATGGAGCGATGGAAATCACTTCTTCAAGCTGCAATTCTTTGAAGGCATAAGCTAGGCATCTAACGGCTCCTTCAGTGGCAAGTCCTCTATGCCAATGTTCTTTTTTTAGTCTCCATCCTATATCCACAGCCGGAGAGAAATCAAGGCTTGAATCAACCTCATTCAACCCTATAAATCCAAGCAGGCCAGGTGCTTCTAGCAACTCAACAGCAAAATAGCAATAGTTCTTTTGCTTAAAAGAATCTTGCATTCGGTGTATAAAAGAAAGGCAAACTGAAGCGTCCTGAAGTTCAGGGAAGAAAGCCATGACCTCTGGATCATTATTCAATTCAATAAGCCTCATCCACTTTCTGACAAGGGACTATGGAGCAAACTAAGGTCAAGTGCTTACGTGCTTGGACTTAAAGAATTCAATCTGGATTCTTACATGTTCCGTTTCCTATGGCAGCCTTTGAAAAAAGCAGGTAGGCTCTTCGATTTTATGGAAATTAGAAGCACATACATCCTGGCACTTCCACTTTTTGCAATGGGACTTTATGGAGTGTATCACCAGGAAATGATTCCAGCAGTTATGCTAAAGTATATTCCTGAATTCTTTGCGCTTATCGGTCTCATCTTCGTGCTGAAAGCGTTTGTAGAACGAAAGAGTGCCCTCAATGCTTGGGTTTTGATTATGGTAAATCAGCTATTTCAATCCTTGACGTTTGGGTTCAATGAAGAGTTCGATTATAGCCAAGTCCATATCTTCTTAAGTGGGATATTGATCAGCACATTTGTTGGAATCTACTGCATCAATAAATTGAGAGAAGCAAAGCAGAATGTGTCGCTCAATAGCTTCCATGGTCACGCCTATGAGCATCCTAGACTTGCTTTCCTCTTTGTGATTGCATGTCTTGGATTGGCAGGATTCCCTATTACTCCTACGTTCATTGGAGAAGATTTAATGCTGGGACACATTCACGAGAATCAATATCCTCTTCTGGCCATGATTATTCTGAACATCATATTAGATGGACTTGTAATCTTCAGGATTTATTCCAGATTATTCCTAGGGCCTCACACTAAAGGATACCATGAAGTAGCGTATCGCTCTTCATAGGTTTTAGGTTTATAAAGGAGGCCGAGGTGTGCAAGAGTAGCTCGGCCTTTTACCTGTTCTCATTTTTTCGCTCAGTGAATAAAATCTGGGCATTCGAATCATATTTTCTTAATTCGCATAGATCTTTAATGACCTTTGCCAACATGATTTATTTTATGAAAAACAAAATTCTACTTCTGAGCCTAGTGATGATGAGCAGTACCTTATTCATGGATGCTCAACGACAAATAAGTGCTCAACAGAACAC
>ERZ888423.2441-NODE-2441-length-13852-cov-12.069870_pt1 | contig 13852 bp, 16 predicted proteins | sample MGYA00520523_ERZ888423 | MGnify/ENA primary metagenome ERZ888423 (study PRJEB32303, sample SAMEA104408611) | aquatic metagenome | biome: Brackish water; feature: Pelagic; material: water | place: Baltic Sea | collected 2014-06-08T10:24:00 | depth 30,27 m ...
GGTGAATCACAACCTGCTGATATCGCTCAAACACTTTTCGGTCAGGCTCTTAAGAAGACAAGTCCACGATGTTTGAACTTTGGGTCCCGGTCACCCTGGCCGCCGCCTTTCTGCAGAATCTGCGCTCCGCCCTGCAGAAGCATCTCAAGGGCCGCCTTTCGACCGCGGGCGCGACTTTCGCACGCTTCGGCTACGGCTTTCCCGTGGCGGTCGCCTATGTGCTGCTGCTGCATTACGGCTTCGATTTCGAGTATTCGACGCCCAATTTGCCGTTTTTCATCTGGGGCATTTTCGGCGGCGCCGCGCAGATCGCCGCGACGGCGCTGCTGGTCTATCTGTTCGGCCTGCGCAATTTCGCGGTCGGCACGGCCTATTCCAAGACGGAGACCGTGCAGGCGGCGGTCTTCGGCCTGATCTTTCTGGGGGACCATCTGTCCTGGCCGGCGATCGCCGCCATCGTCATCAGCTTGATCGGCGTGATGTCGATCAGCCTTGCGAAAAGCGGCGGCGGCATCCGCAACATGCGCGCCGCCCTCTTTGAGCGCACGACGGCGATCGGTCTGGCCTCGGGCGCGATGTTCGGGATTTCGGCGGTCTTGTACCGCGGCGCCAGCCTCAGCCTCGACGGCCCGCATTTCGCCATGCAGGCCGGCTATACGCTCGCCTGGGTGACCGGCCTGCAGACGCTCGCCATGCTGATCTATATCCGCATCCGGGAGCCTGGCCAGATCACCAAGATCCTCAAGGCCTGGCGGGTCGCCAGCATTGTCGGCGCGGCCGGCGCCCTCGGTTCGGTCGGCTGGTTCACGGCGATGACGATCCAGAACGTCGCTTATGTGCGCGCGCTCGGCCAGATCGAACTGGTCTTCACGTTCATCGCCTCGACGGTCTTTTTCCACGAACGTTCGACGCGCGGCGAGATCATCGGCATCGTGCTGATCGTCGCCGGCATCCTGCTGCTGCTGCTCAAGGGCTAGATCAACCCCGCTTTTGGCGGAATCGCCAAAAGCGGGGTTGATCGCTATCAATACGATAGAGCATGGACCGCGTGTCCGCTTGTGCGCGTGGTCCATGCTCCTGCCAGCGCAACCAAGCGCGATATCGCGCGCCGTCAGGCCGGTTCGGCGAGGAATACCGGGATCGTCCGGGGGGCTTTCGCCTGGTAGTCGTTGTAGGGCGGGAACGCCTCGGCGCTGATCGCCCAGAGGCGGGCGCGTTCGTCCGTGTCGGCGACTTCCCGGACCCGCATCTTGAAGACCTCGGTCTTGTCGCGGATTTCAACGTCCGGATGGGCGCGAAGGTTATAGACCCAGACCGGGTTCTTCTCCCGCCCGCCATAGGAGCCGACGAGCACGTAGCTCGCGCCGTCCTTCACCCGCATCAGCGGAATTTTCCGGATCGCGCCGGTCTTGCCGCCCTTGTGGGTGACGATGATGCACGGCAGGCCGGTATCGCGCAGCGTCGTGCCCTTCGTGCCGCCGCTGCCTTCATACAACTCGACCTGCTCGCGGACCCAGTCGATTGCGGGGGGAATATAGTCTGCCATTTGACGTCTCCTTTGCCGGCCGTTGGAATTTCGGCTTGGTCTATCTTATTGATAGCGATCAAATTACCCAGTCTTAGGCGTTTCCGCCTAAGACTGGTTTGATCTAGAAGCCCGCGACGCAGGCGCCTGCGCCGTTGAAGGCCATGGTGCGGCCGCTCAGGGGCACGTGGGCCGGCATCGCCACGGCTTTCAGGAAGGCCTCCGTCCGGGTGCCGGCGATGACCTTGCCGCCATCGGTCGCCGCCTCGTTGGCGTGGGACGGGATGACGGCGGCCGGTTTGACCAGATCGTTGATGACATAGGCAGCTTCCGCCGGCCCGGTCGTGAAGGTGTCGCCAATATTGATCACCGCTAGCTGGGGCTTGTAATAATCCCCGACGACCGTTTTCTGCTCCGCCGTCATGCCGGTGTCGCCCGAGAGATAGACGACGAGGCCGTTGGTGAAGCCCAGGATGTAGCCCGTCGGCGGGCCGACATACCCTGCCACCCCAGCCGCCTTCAAGGCTTCGCCGACGGCGCCGGCGATATATTCCGGGCCGACGCCATTGCTGTGAGACGCGGGCACGGTCGATATCCTGACGCCGCCGATGGTCTGGGTCGCGCCGAAGCGGGCGAGGACGGAATTCTTCGGATCGCCGCCGAGGTCCTTCAACTTAGCCGCGAAGAACGGCGGCATCTCGCTGCCGGTCACGATCTTGGCGTTCTGGGCGAGCGCGATGTTGACGGCATTGGTGTTGGGGACTGCGTTGACGGAGAGGTCCGGCTTGCCGCATTCGCCCGTGTCCGGCGCGGCGTTGTGCCGGGCGCCGACATGGTCGCCGTGCATGTGCGTGACCAGGACGATATCGATCCGGGCGAGGCGGGGATCGGTCGGCCCGGCGACCGTCATGCCGGGATCGTAGAGCACGCGCGTGCCGTTCGGGTCCTCGAAGACCAGGGCGCGGTCGAGCCGGCAGAACTCGCCATCCTTGCCGCCGAGCGGCGTCACCTTCACGTCCCCGGTCTGGGCCGAAGCCGCCGTCGCGCCCAGCGCCAGCGCCGATAGCGCCGCCAGGCTCACCAAAATCGTCCGCATCCCGCTCTCCCTCATTCCGCTGCGATCGGTTTCCGTCGTCGGACAATTCTAGCACGGAAGCGGTCGTACGGCGCTCTCGGGATTTCAGAAGCCGCGCTCGTCCGCCATGGGACCGACCGGGCGCGGCCATGATCGCTTGCCCTCAAGTCGGAAACGTCGCCCGGAAGCTGGTCGCCGTCAGGCTGACATGGGCGTCCAGCGGCGGCCGGAGCTCGAAGGCTTGTGGCTTTCGCGCAAAGTTCCAGAGGCGGAAGAGCACCCATTCCGAACGGCGCTCGTCCGCGACCTTGAGTTCGTTCGCCGTGATGTGAAATGGGGTGCGGTTCCAGCCATTGGTCGTCTTGACCTCGATCAAGCGACGGCGGCCCTCGGCATCGAAACTTGCGATATCGTATCCGGCGCCGTCGCCATCGTCCCTGGAGACCCAGCGGACTTCATCCGCGAGTGCGCTCTGTCCGAACTGCCGCAGCGTCGCTTTCTCATGGCAGAAAACTCGCTGCTCGCCAGCCGCGCCCAACACGCGGTTGGCCGCATCTCTGCCGGCGATGTCGAAGAGGCGCAACAGCTCTTTCGCCTTGGTCAGTTCTTCGGGCTCGGGTTCGTTGGATTGGGTCGGCGATGGGCCGACATCGAGCATCGCCGGTTCGGCCAGCGTCGCGGCGGCGACGTCGGGCGAACGCGGCGTCGGCCATGCCGGCTTGGCCGATAGCCAACGCCAGACCGCGTCGCGCAGCGTGCTTTGAAAATTGAAGGCCGGCTTGTAGCCATCGATCCAGGGTTGGCCGAACAGCTTCAGGACTGCGCTGACGTTCTGGTGCTTGAACTCGATCGAACCGCGGCCGCGGCCGATCAGTTGCTGCAGCGCGCGATTGCGGCCCGCCTTGTTGTAGCCCTCGCCAGCCAACTCCGCATTCAGCATGGCGAAGTAGTCGGCGACCAGCAGGTCGTTTTCCCGGTCGGTCCAGTCCTGGCGCTCAGGCTTCACCGGGTTTTCGGTATGTCGTGCCCCGCCCATTTGCCGAGCGTCTTGGCGAGCGCCGTGAGGTCCGCCTTGCGGCCTTGTTCGGCCATCGAGGCGAGATAGAGGGTGCGCAGGTTGGAGCCGAGCCACATCGGCGTCTCATGGGCCTCCGCCTCGCGCCGCCAGAGCTCCAGGTCCTTTTCGATGATGTAGTTGGCGCCGCCGAAATCGAGCGCGCCGGTCAGGACGTGGTTCGGGATCAGCCATTCGGTCGCCGTGTTGCGGCCGGAGGACGCGTTGATCACCTCCAGCATCTGCTCGGGGTCGAGGCCGGCCTTGGCGCCCAGGGTCATCGCCTCCAGCGCTACCGCGACATTGCCGAAGAAGATGATGTTGTTGACCAGTTTCATCACCTGGGCCGCCCCCGGCTCCTCGCCGAGATAGACGAGCTTCGCCGAGATCGCGTCGAACGGGCCGGCGAGGGCGTCGAAGGTCGCCCGGTCGCCCGAACACATGACGCCGAGCGTGCCCGCCTCCGCCCCCGGCGGCCCGCCGGAGATCGGCGCGTCCAGGAAGGCCTTGCCGGCCGCCTGCAGCTTGGCGGCGGTCGCTTTCGAGTAGGCGCTGCCGGTCGTGCCCATGTTGACGAAGGCCCGGGCACGGCCGCCGGCGATGACGCCGTCCGCCCCAAGCGCCACGGCCTCCGCCGCCGCCAGGGTCGGCAGGCAGGCGAGCACGATATCGGCCTCGTCCGCGGTCTCCCTGGCGGATTTCGCGACGGCGGCGCCGCGCTGGGCCAGGATCGCGGTCTTGGTCGCGTCCATGTCGCAGACGACAAGCTCATGGCCGGCGGCCACGATGTTGGTCGCCATGGGCTGCCCCATGGCGCCGAGGCCGATATATCCAATGCGCATGTCTGGCTGTCCTATCGGGTTTTGGGGATCTGGACCCCGGCCATCTTTTCCAGCGTCAAGGTGAGCGCCGTCATGTCCTTGTCGCGGCCGGTTTCGGCCATCGACTGCAGGAAGAGGGTGCGGATATTCGTGCCGAGCCACATCGGCGTCTCATACATCTCCGCCTCCCGGCGCCAGAGCTCCAGGTCCTTCTCGATGATGTAGTTGGCGCCGCCATAATCGAAGGTGCGGGTCAGCACGTGGTTCGGGATCTTGGTTTCGGTGGCGCTGTTGCGGCCTGAGGAGGCGTTGATCACCTCCAGCATCTGTTCCGGATCGAGGCCGGCCTTGGCGCCCAGGGTCATCGCTTCGAGCGCGACCGAGAGATTGCCGAAGGAGATGATGTTATTGACCAGCTTCATAGTCTGGGCGGCGCCTGGCTTGTCGCCGAGGTAAACCACCTTCTTCGCGATCGCGTTAAGCGCCGGCTCCAGCGCATCGAACGTCGCCTTGTCGCCGGAGCACATGATGCCGAGCGTCGCCGCCTCCGCGCCCGGCGGGCCGCCGGAAATCGGCGCGTCGAGGAAAGCCTTGCCGGCAGCTTGCATCTTCGCCGCCACGTCGCGGGAATAGGCGCTGCCGGTCGTGCCCATGTTGACGAAGGCCGTGGCGCGGCCGCCATGCACGGCGCCGTCCGCGCCGCCCGCGACCGCTTCGGCGGCGGCGAGCGACGGCAGGCAGGCGAGCACGATGTCCGCCTGATCCGCCGTCTCCTTCGGCGAGGCTGCGACGGCGGCGCCGCGCTGGGCCAGGATCGCCGTTTTCGTCGCGTCCGTGTCGCAGACGACGAGATCATGGCCCGCATTGACGAGATTGATCGCCATCGGCCGCCCCATGGCGCCGAGACCGATATAACCGATACGCATCAATTGTTGTCCTTGTTGCTTGCTCTTGTTGGGCGGTCCCGGGCTTGGCCGATCAGACCGGCTTGTCGCCCTTGACGACGACCCGGTGGACTGCGCGCTTTTCCTTCGCCGCGTCATAGGGCGTGACGCAGTGCATGGTGGAGCGGTTGTCCCACATCAGCACATCATCGACCTGCCATTTGTGGCGGTAGATGTATTTCGGCTGGGTCGCGTGGACTTCTAGGTCCTTCAGCAACTGCACGCCTGCGTCATAGTCCATGCCGATGATGTGGGAGGTGTGGCTGCCGACATAGATGCACTTCCGCCCGGTCACCGGGTGCGTGCGGGCGATGGGGTGCTGCACCGGCGGCGCGGCGGCGATTTCTTCCGCCGTCGCCGGCCGCTCGCCGACTTTCTCGCGGGAGCGCTTCCAGGAATGCTCGGCTTTCAGGCCTTCGATCTTCTGCTTGGTCTGGGCGTCGAGATCGTCATAGGCGGCATGGGTGTTCGTGAACAGCGTGTCGCCGCCCTCGGACGCGATCGCGGGCGAGCGCAAGACCGTCGTCAGCGACGGGGTCGCCACATAGGACTTGTCCGTATGCCACACATAGGTCCCAAGCTCGGGATGCACGCCGGTCGTCTTGCCGTCGTCCTTGACGTTGGAGAAGACCTGCACCTTGTCGTGCTTCTTGTGGTGGGTCGATTTGTTGACGTGGCCTTCCAGTTCGCCGAAGCGGCTGGCGAAAGCCAGGTGCTGCTCGTCGGTCAGGGGCTGTTGGCGGAAGACCAGGACATGATGCTTCAGGAACGCCTGTTCGACGACGGCGAACTGGGCGTCGGAAAGCGGGCGGCTGAGGTCGATGTTCGAGACCTCGGCGCCGAGGGCGGCGTCGAAGGGTTTGACCAGGGGCAGGGCTTCGGTCTGGATCTGGGCGCTATCCGGCATGGGGTTCCTCCTTGAGACGGCTTTTGCCGAGATTGTCGCGCCATTTCGCCGGCCTTGCAAAGCTACTTCTTTTGCGCGGCGCGATAGCGCGCCAGCGTCGCCTCGTTGGGCGGGTATAGGCCGGTGAGCGCCGCGCCCGCCTTGACCTCGCCGACGATCCAGGCTTCCAGGTCTTCCTGCGCCGCGCCGAGCGCCGCGACCTCGGCCGCGAGATCGGCCGGGATGACGACGGCGCCGTCATCGTCCGCAACGATGATATCGCCGGGCGCGACCGTGACGCCGCCGCAGGCGATGACGTCGCCCCATCCGGTGAAATGCATGGCCGCGACCGCGGGCGGCGCGGCCGCGCCCGCGCACCAGGTCGGCAGGCCGGTCGCCGCCACGCCCGCGATGTCGCGGACGACGCCGTCCGTCACCAGGCCCGCGACGCCGCGCACGGCCATGCGCTGGCACAGAATATCGCCGAAGACCCCGGCGTCCCGGCCGCCCATGGCGTCGATCACGGCGACCGCGCCCGACGGCATCGCCTCGACGGCGGCGCGGGTCGAATTCGGCGTGGACCAGGAGGCCGGTCCCGCCAGGTCTTCCCGGTATGGCGTGAAGCGCAAGGTGTGCGCCGGCCCGACGACGCGCTTCGCGCCAGGCGCCAGCGGCGCGGCGCCCCTGATCCAGACATTGCGGAAGCCCTTCTTCAACAGGATTGTCGTGACAGTCGCCGCCGTCACGCTTTCCAGGGTTTTCAGCACATTCTCGTCAACGGCCATTGGCGGGGTCCTTCGATCGGGGGATAAGCTTGCCTCGCCACTATCCAATCGATGCGTCATCGAAGGAAGCCCCATGCGGCGCCTGACGATCCTGATCCTCCTCGCGGCCGCCAGCCCGGCGCCGGTCGCCGCCGCGCCGCCGTTCGATCCGGCAGAAGCCCTGCCGGGCGGGGCGGCGACGGCGGCGGTGGACGATGCATCGGCGGCCTTCGCCCGGCCCGTCGGCAATCTGCCGGAGGCGGAGCGCGCCAGGTTCCTGCTGGGCGCGCGCTATTTCTACACGCGCTGGGTGGCAGGTCCGGCCCCTGCCCCGGCGCTGACGGGCGTCGGCCCGCTCTATAACGCGCTCTCCTGCGAGCAATGCCACCGGAACGACGGTCGCGGCCGCCCCCCGGCGCTTGGCGTCGACGAGACCGAGGTGACGGGAGCGATCGCGAGGTTTGCGGCGCTGTCCGCCCCCTACGGCGCGCAATTGCAGGACTTCGCCATCGGCGGTCAAGCCGCCGAAGGCCGGCTGATCCGGTCGCCAGCACCGGTTTCTGGCGGTTCTGGCGGCGGCTTCGGCGCCGTGAACGCGCCTGTCTGGCGCATCGGCGCGCCGGGCTATGGGCCGGTCCCGGCCGCGATTTCGGTCGTGATCGCGCCCCAGGTGAACGGCGTCGGCCTGATCGACGCGATACCGGCGGCGGCGATCCGGGCGGCGGCCGATCCCGATGACCGGGACGGCGACGGCATATCCGGCGTCGCGGTCGCGGGCGGCGCCGGCCGCTTCGGCTGGCGGGCGGCTCAGGCGAGCGTCGAGGGGCAGGCGGCGCGCGCCTTGGCGCTCGACATGGGGCTATCGACCGCGCGGTATCCGAACCACTGGGGCGACTGCGCAGAGGCGCAGCAAGCGTGCCGCATGCGCGCCAGGGCGGGCGCGGCGGCCGCGGTCGAAATCGACGGGACGATCCTGGATGCGATTGTCCAGTACACGGCGAACCTCGGCCCGCCGGCGCGGCCCGATGCGGCGCGGCCGGACGTGCTCGCCGGACGCGCCGCCTTCCATGGGGCCGGCTGCGCCCAATGCCATACGCCCAGCCATGTGACCGGCCCAAACGCCTATCCCTGGCTTTCCGGGCAGACGATCTGGCCCTATTCCGATTTCCTGCTGCATGACATGGGCGAAGGCCTCGGCGACGCCGGCGGCCAGGAATGGCGGACGCCGGCCCTCTGGGGCCTCGGCCGGCATGGCGCCGTCAACGGCCATGCGCAGTACCTGCATGACGGCCGCGCCGAGACCCTGTCCGAAGCCGTGCTCTGGCATGGCGGCGAAGCGGCGCGCGCCCGCGACGCCTTTCGGGCGCTCAGCCCCGTCGACCGCGACGCCTTGCTGGCGTTCCTAAGCTCGCTATAGGGCCTTAAACCAGCGGCACGTAGTCGTAGGTTCCGACGCCCTGCAGCACCAGGAACGTCAGGGATGTCTCGCCGGCGTTCGTCACCAGATGCGGCCGGCCGGCGGCGACGGCGTAGCTGTCGCCGGGCTTGAGGCGCATGTCCTCCTTCGGGTTCTGGACGAACAGGCGCATTTCGCCTTCCAGCACATAGAAGGTGTCGCTGATTTCCGTGTGGCTATGCCAGGGCACGGTCTGGGTCGGCGAGAGCTGCAGCTCGCTGATCCTGAAGCCCGGCCGCTCCAGATGCCGCGCCCGGCGCTCGACCTCGTAGAGGCCGCTCGCATCGGGGATTGAAATGCCGCGCTCGGTCGATACGGCCATGATGATCTGCCTCCTGTTGTTAAGCTTCGGCGATGGCCTTGACTTGCTCGTAGAGCGCTTGCGGCACGTCGACGCCGTCCTTCGGCGTCCGGGCGCGGTTGGCGAGGCGTCGGTCGCCGGGCAGGCGCACGCCCTCGTCGGCGAGCATGGTCTCGAACAGCCGCTCGATCCGGTCGAGGAAGCGGTCCTGGCCGAAGCGGGCGGGGTCCATGGCGAGGATCAGGTGGCCGCCGGGGGACGGGCCGCCATGGCCGGGATAGTTCGCCTCGGCCTCCAGGCTTGTGTCGCCGCCGGTCATGCAGGCGGAGAGGACCTCCACCATCATGGCGATGGCGCCGCCCTTGTAGCCGCCGAACGGCAATTGCACGCCTTTCAGGATCGTGGCGGGGTCGGTCGTCGCCTCGCCGTCGGGGCCAAGGCCCCAGCCTTCCGGCACGCTATGGCCGTCGCGGGCGGCGATCATGATCTCGCCGCGCGCGGCCGCGCTCGACGCCTGATCCCAGACCATCGGCGGCCGGCCCTTGCGGGGGACGGCGAACGACATCGGGTTGGTGCCGAAAACGCGGCTCTGGCCGCCCGCCGGCGCCACGAAGGCGCGGGAGTTCACGAAGCTCATGGCGACGAGGCCGGCTTCCGCAAGCGGCTCCGTATCGGGCCAAAGCGCCGCGAAATGCGCCGCATCGCCGATCGCCAGCGCCGCAATGCCCTGGGACCGGGCTTTCGCGATCAGCGCCGGGCGGCCGACCTTCACGGCAAGCGGCGCGCCGCCATTGTCCGCGTTCACGCGCACGATGCCGGGCGCGACGTCGATCACCGTCGGCGCGGCATGGCCGTTCAGGCCCTTGGCCTTCAGCGCCGCGCAATAGCCGGGCGCGCGGAAGATGCCGTGGCTGTGGCAGCCGTCGCGGTCGGCGTTCCGCATCACCTCCGCCGTCGCCTCGGCGTTCTCCCGGTTCGCGCCGGACGCCATCAGCGCCGCCGTCATCAGGTCGAAAAGCGCGTCGAGCGACAGGTTGACCTTGGTCGCGGCCATCAGCAGGTCCTCCGGACGAAGGCGCCCAGTTCCTGGATCGCATCCCGGCTTTGCTGCAACAGCGGCGCGAAGATGTGCCAGATATGCGGCATGCCGGGCCACTCGACGTAATCCACCGGCACGCGGGCATGACGGGCGCGCATGACGAGGCGGCGGCTGTCGTCCAGCAGCGTCTCCGCCGTGCCGACCTGCACCAGCAGCGGCGGCAGGCCCTCGTAGTCGCCATAGAGCGGCGACATCAGCGGATCGGTCTTGGCGTGGCCGCCTGCATAAAGGTCCGCGAAGAAGTCGAGCGCCGCCCGGTTCACCATCGGATCGATCGCCGCTTTCGACGTCATGCTCTGGCCCGTGCCGACCAGATCGATCCAGGGGGAGATGCAGCACCCGGCCGCCGGCAGGGGCAGGCCCCGGTCCCGCACGGCCATCAATGCGGCGACGACCAGGCCGCCGCCGGCGCTATCGCCGCCGAACGACGCAGTGTTCGGATCGACGCCCTTGTCGAGCAGCGCCTGCCAGGCCGCGACCGTGTCGTCGACGGCGGCGGGGAAGGGGTGTTCCGGCCCCATGCGGTAGTCCAGGTTCAGCACCTTGCCGCCGATGGCCTGGGCGATGTTGAAGACCATGTTGCGGTGGGTATGGAGCGAGCCCTGCACATAGCCGCCGCCATGGACATATAGCATGACCCGGCCCTGGTCGGCGGCGGGATCGTAGACCCATTCCGCTGGCCGGCCGGCGATCGTCAGCGGTTCGACCGTCGCTTCCGCCGGCGCGGGGAAGCGATCGCCGATATCCTCCATGCGCTGGCGGCGTTCGGCGAGCGTCAGGCCGTCGGGCAGGCCGCGCTCCCGCAGCACCTCCATCAATTTGTCGATGCCGATATCGGTGGGCGCTGTCATGGCTGGCCTCTGTGCTTCAGGTGGCGGATGGGGAAGGATGGGCGATCCTGGGCTGGCGATCAAACCAAAACGATGGCGGACAGGAGCCGGGCATAATCCGGCGCGCCGACATGCCGGCTCATGCGATAGCTGAAGAAGCGCTCCGGCTCGGCATAGACGTCGATGCCGACCGAGCCGACCGAGCCGAGCTCGAGCCGGCCCATCCGGTCGACCAGGTATCCCGCAAGGTCGAACTGCCGCTTGTCGGCGCGGACGCCGGGCTTGAAGAATGCGGCCGCGGCCGGATTGTCGCGCAAGAAGGCCGCCTCGAACTCCAGGCCGACTTCGTAGGATGCCTGGCCGATGCAGGGGCCCACGACGGCGGCGATGTTCCGGCGGTCGGCGCCCAGGCCCTCCATGGCGCGGACGGTCTGATCGACGATCCCGGCGACGGCGCCGCGCCAGCCCGCATGGGCCGCGCCGATCACGCCGGCCTTGGCGTCGGCCAGCAGCACCGGCGCGCAATCGGCCGCGAGCGCGCCGATCACGACGCCGGGCGTCCGCGTCACAAGGCCGTCGGCGTGGGGCCGGTCGCCGGCCGGAAACGGGCCGTCGACGACGATGACCTGATCGGTATGGATCTGATAGGCGGTCAGGGGGGCAGCGGTCTTTCCGGCCAGATATGCGGCGGCGCGGCGGCGGTTCTCCTCCACGGCCGTGGGGTCGTCGTCGGAGCCCGGACCGCAATTCAAGGACGCGTAGACGCCGCTGCTGACGCCGCCATGGCGCGTGAAGAAGCCGTGGCGGACATTGGCGCTGTCGAGCGCTTTCGCTTCGACGGGCGCGATGGTCTGGTCGGTCATCGTTCAAATCCTGCGGGCGGCGGGGCGGCGCGCGGCAGAACCGCCAGCGCCTTGAACAGACTGCCCATCTCCTTCGGATGCAGCAAGCGGCGGAGGCCGAGGGCGATGGCGGCGGCCTTCTCGGGCGGCGCCTGGCGCGTCAGTTGCGCCGCCCTGATCTCGGCGCCGAGCCGGAGCAGGAACGCGCCCTGGTCGACCGGCCCGAAGGCGGCGGCGCCCGCGTCCGTCGCGGCGCGCGATGCCGCCGCGAAATCCACATGGGAGGTGATGTCCGCCTGGCCGGGGTTCGCCAGCGGATCGGCTGGCCGCCCGCCCGCGAGCGCCTGAAGCGTATCGCCGATCCGGCCGGAGCCATGGCCATAATCGACCAGGAGCGCCGCGCCGCCCGTCCTGGCGATGCGGCCGCCGATCACCGCCATGACGGCATCGCGCTCGGCCGACCATTCCAGGATGGCGCCTTCGGGCGCTGCGTCGGGCGCGTCCGGCGGCGGCAGGGCGACAGGGCGGCTGGTGAAGGCGAAGCTGTCGCCTTGCGTCGCCGCCAGCCGTTCGGCCCAGCCCGATCCGGTCCGGATGAATTGCCTGATCGGCAGGGCGTCGAGGAATTCGTTCGCGATCAGGAAGATCGGGCGGTCGTCGTCGCCAGCGAAGGCGTCCCGCCAGTCGCTTGCCCAGCGCGGCTTGCCGGTCGCCAGCGCCGCCGCCTGATGGACGCGCATGATCGGGCTCGCCTCCACGAGCAGCAGGTCAGCCGCTTCCAGGAAATCCGGCGCGGCGCGGGCGGCGCGGAGCGCATCCGCCATCAACTGCCCGCGGCCGGGGCCAAGTTCGATCAGCGCGAACGGGGCCGGCCGGCCCGCCCTGATCCAGGCCTCGGCGAGCCAGAGGCCGATCAGCTCGCCGAAAATCTGGCTGATTTCGGGCGCGGTCGTGAAGTCGCCGCCGGCGCCGATGGGCTTGCCGGTGGTATAATAGCCGCCTTCGGGATCGGTCATCGCCGCCTGCCAGAAGACGTCGAGCGGCAGGGGGCCGTCCGCCGCGATCCTGGCTTTCAGGCGGCGGGCGAGCGGCGTCTCAGCCATTCCGCCGCCGCGCCAGCACGATGAAGACTGCGCCGATGAGGATCATCGGCAGCGACAGCAACTGCCCCATCGAAGCGCCCGCATAGAGGTAGCCCAGATGCGCGTCCGGCTCCCGCGCGAATTCGACCAGGAAGCGCGCGACGCCATAGCCAGCGATAAAGACGCCGAAGATCAGGCCATAATGCCGGCGGACGCTCTCCCGCCGCGCCAGCAGCCACAGGACCGCGAACAGCACGAGGCCTTCCAGGAAGGCTTCGTAGAGCTGGCTCGGATGCCGGGGCAGGCGGTCGGGGTCGGTCGGGAAGATCATCGCCCAGGGAACGTCGGTCGTCCGGCCCCAAAGCTCGGCATTGACGAAGTTCGCGAGCCGACCGAGCAGCAGGCCGATCGGCCCCGCCGCCGCCACAAGGTCCGCCACATGCAGCGGCGGAACCTGTTTCAGCCGCGCGAAAGCATAGCCCGCGACGATGCAGCCAAGCAGGCCGCCATGGAACGACATCCCGCCCTGCCAGATCTGCAAGGCCTCCAGCGGGTGGTCGATGAAATAGCCAGGCTTGTAGAACAGCACATAGCCAAGCCGGCCGCCGAGGATGACGCCGAGGGTGATCCAGACCAGCAGATCGTCGATCTGGGGCAGCGTCAGGTGGTTCGGCTGCTTCTCGGCGAGTTTCCGCACATAGCGCCAGCCCAGCAGCAAGCTGGCGATATAGGCGAGCGCATACCAGCGGATGGCGAAGGGGCCGATCTCGATCAGCGTGGGGTCGATCATCGGAAATGGCAGAACATACATCGACGATTTCGCCCTCTTGCGCATTGCCGCGATCCGCGCGGACCTCTAACTATGGGAGCGCAGCAACCTAACCATGGAGCGGCCTGATGCAAAGCGGCGATCGGCCCGGCGGGCGCCTATTCGAGGACCTGAGCAAGCTTGCGGGCGGCGCCCTGGGCGCGGCCGGCGGCCTCAAGGCCGATATCGAAGCCATGGCGCGAACCCAGGCCGCCAAGCTGATCGACGATCTGGAACTGGTGCGCCGGGAAGACTTCGACGCCGTCCGCGCTATGGCCGCGAAGGCCCGCGCCGAGCAGGAGGCGATGGCGGCGCGGCTGGAAGCGCTGGAGGCCCGGTTGGCGGCCCTTGAGGCGAAAGACTAG
>ERZ888423.2443-NODE-2443-length-13836-cov-12.828895_pt1 | contig 13836 bp, 11 predicted proteins | sample MGYA00520523_ERZ888423 | MGnify/ENA primary metagenome ERZ888423 (study PRJEB32303, sample SAMEA104408611) | aquatic metagenome | biome: Brackish water; feature: Pelagic; material: water | place: Baltic Sea | collected 2014-06-08T10:24:00 | depth 30,27 m ...
CGGTGCTGGTGCTGGTGCTGGTGCTGGTGCTGGTGCTGGTGCTGGTGTCGGTGTCGGTGTTGGTGTCGGCTGGACGGTGGTTGGGTCGCGGCTGGGCGCGTCAGGTCAGGCGGGCACGTTGGCTCGTCCAACGCGGTCGCGGGCGATGACAGTCTTCATGACCTGCGCCGTGCCGTCGCCGATCTGGAACCCGAGGACGTCGCGGAGCCGTTGCTCCATGACACCGCGGTCGTAGCCGCCGTGGCCTAAGACGAGCAGACACTCATGAACGACGTCATAGGCGAGCTTCGGCGCCCACCATTTACACATCGCTGCTTCGGCGGTGTGCGAGAGCCCGCGGTCGGCTGCCCATAATGCCTGGTAGCAGAGCAGGCGCGCAGCTTCGACCTGTGTGTCGAACTCAGCGAGCCGGTGGGAGACGCCCTGGAAGGCTGACAACGGTTGGCCGAAGGCAGTGCGCTCGGTGGAGTAGGTCCAGGCGTCGGTGAGTGCGGCCCGGGCGACGGCGAGGACCTGGAGCCCGATCAGTGCGCGCGAGAAGTCGAACCCTTGCATGACCTGAACAAACCCGCCCCCTTCGTCGCCGAGTCGGTGCGTGATGGGCACCCGGACACCGTCGAAGAAGATCGATCCTCGACCAATGGCGCGTTGTCCGTGGCAGTCAAAACGGGTTGTCGTGATGCCTGGGAGGCCCATTGGAACCAGTACCGCAGTGATGCCGCGTGCCCCAGGGCCGCCGGTGCGGCCGAACACGACGGAGATCTCGGCCTGGTCGGCTGCCGAAATCGATGTCTTTTCACCGTCCAGGACGTAGTGGTTGCCGTCGGTTGCGATCTGCAAACCCAGCTGTGCGGCATCGGATCCACCGCGCGGTTCGGTCAGGCCGAGCGAAGCAATGACGCGCCCTGCAGTCAGTTCGTGCAGCCATGGGCCGACGATGTCGGGATCGCCGTGGTCGGCGAGAATCTGGGCGTTGAGTGAGCCGAGCAGATTGATGTAGGAGATGGAGAGATCCGCAGCGGCGATCTGTTCGTGGATCACACCGGCGGCGACTTTGGAGGTGCCCTGGCCGCCGAGATGTTCGGGTAGCTCGGGTGCAATCAGGCCGAGGCCGCCCATCGCCACCGACAGCGTGCGGTCGAGTGTCCGGGTCGTGTCGCGTTCGGTGAATCCTGGAGCGATCTGCTCGTCAGCGAAACGGCCCGTCATCTCGGCGAGGGTCAACAGGTCGTCATCGAGGTACGGATTCGGGTTGATCTTCATGTCGCGAATTCTCTGAAGTTGGGCTGGCGCTTCTCCTTGAGCGCGTTGACGCCCTCTTTGGACTCGTCGGTCTCGTAGTAGAGGCGCAAGGCGTACATGCCCATCCCAGCAATCCCGGCCTGGTGCGCCGTGTCCATGTTGAACGAGCGCTTCGCAAGAGCAATCGCTGTTGGGCTCTTCGCGCAGATTTCGGTGGCCCACTGCTCGACCGTTGCGTCGAGTTCGTCGTCGGCGACACAGATGTTGGCGAGGCCCATTTCTTCCGCCTCTCTGCCGGAGTAGCGACGGCAGAGGTACCACATTTCGCGGGCCTTCTTCTCGCCAACAACCCGTGACAGGAACGCGGTACCGAATCCCGGGTCGACCGACCCCATCTTGGGTCCGACCTGCCCGAAGGTCGCCGACTCCGAACAGATGGTGAGGTCGCAGATTGTGGCGAGCACATTGCCGCCACCGATCGCATATCCCTGGACCCGTGCAATGACGGGGACGGGGACATCGCGAATCGCAGTGTGGAGCTCCTCGACAGGCATACCGATTGTCCCGCGTCCGTCGTACTGGCCCTCGTGTGCGGATTGGTCCCCGCCGGTACAAAACGCCCGCTCGCCGGCGCCAGCGAGCACGATGACGCCGATGTCGCGGTCGTACCCGGCGCGGTGCAGTGCGTGGATGAGCTCATCGCAGGTCTGGCCTCGGAACGCGTTCATCTTGTCGGGGCGGTTGATTGTGATGTAGGCGATGTGGTCGCGATGTTCGACAATGAGGTCGGTGTAGTCCATCGTGGACGTCCTTTCGGGGGTGTTCAATAGCGGTTGCTAAATCGGGGCGGTGGGATCTGTGAATGGCTCAGCCAGCCATCGTGAGGCCACCGGAGACGCTGAGGACCTGTCCGGTGACAAACGCTGCGTCGTTACTTGCGAAGAACAGCACTGCGCCGACGAGGTCGTCGGGCTGGCCGAGTCGTCCGACTGGGATCGATCGGCGGAAGGCTTCGCGCAACTTCTCGGGATTCGCGGAGGCGTTGGTCACGGTGGCGAGCAGGGCGGTGTCGGTTGGGCCGGGGCACACCACGTTGAACGTGATGCCGTGGCGCGAGTGTTCTCGAGCGAGGGTCTTGGAGAAGGCGACGAGACCGGCTTTGCATGCTGCGTACACGGCTTCGCCGGACGAACCGACGCGCGCCGCGTCCGAGGAGATGTTGACGACGCGGCCACCGCTGCGCTCGACCATGCCCGGCAGGATTGCGTGATGCATGTGCAGCGGCCCGACCAGGTTGATGTCGATCAGACGCCCCCAGTCCTCCGGTTGTGTCTCGAGAAATGGGACGAACAGATCCCAGCCAGCGTTGTTGACGAGCACCTCGATAGGCCCAAGTTCGTCGGTTACCCGAGCGACAGCGGCGTCGACAGAATCCCTTTCGGTGATGTCGCAGGCCACCGCAAGGGCAGTCGCTTCGCCGGACGAGATCTCACCGGCCACGTTTTTCGCTGCCTTCTCGTCGCGGTCAAGGACCGCAACACGCGCCCCCTCGGCAGCAAATCCTCTGCAGAGGGCACCGCCGATGCCCCCACCTCCACCGGTCACCACCACCGTCGTGTCGTCGAATCGTCCCATCGTTCCCCCTTCGTTCGTGAACTCGTATGTATACCAGGATATTGTTATACATGTCCAGAGAATGTTGATACGAGGTAAGGTCGATGACATGTCGATGAAGGCCACGAGTACGCATGTTGAGCATTCCAAGGCAGTGGATAGTGCACCGGATGGCGGGAGCGACGATGACGTTCGATTCGAACTGGCCAATCGGTTATTCTTCCGCCTGTATCAATGCGCCAATATGATGCACAAAAGTGGAACCCGCGCCGTGGAGAGCGAAGGCTTGACCACGCAACGTTGGGCGGTACTCGGAGCACTGTCGCGATCAGCGACGGAACCAGGAATGTCGGTCGGCGATATGGCGCGGTACCTCGAGGTCAGCCGTCAGAGCCTCGCCGGAATTATTCGTCGACTCGAGACCGACGGTCTGATCCTCAGTGAGCCCGATCCGTCCGACGGTCGAGCACGGCGACTTCGACTCACGGACCATGGGCGTCGGATGTGGGCCGAACGCGCGACGCCACTGATCCGAGACTTCTATGCCGATGCCGTGGCCGGGCTGTCGGTCGAGGACATGAGTCATGCACTGCACTACATCGTGCGTCTCCATCACAACATGGCCATGATTCACAACGAAGCTGACAGGGCCTGACCTCGATTCGGTGCCGCTGACAAAGTTCGGCATCATGCTCGCCGGCACTGCAGGTGAGGTACTGCAATAGCGACCGGCAGTTACCCGGGTGCCGCGCTACATCAGCCGATGAAGAACGGGGCAAACGTTGCCTGTTGGCTGGGGTGTTTAACCCAGGTCGGGCCAGGAGCGCTTGGCTCTGCGGCGTTTGCCGGAGGCGCCTAACTTGCGACGGTCGGCAAGATCCCAGTCACGGCGCCAGCTGGTGTGTTCGGGGCCCGTCAGCGACGGGCTTTGGCCGCGGGCAGCCCGGCTGCGGGCCGACCAGTAGTCGGTCAGCGCTTCGTCACCGAGCACTGTTGCTTCGGCTTCGATGCGGGCGTTAAATCGACGGGTCGACTCACCCGCTTGAGGCCACATCGGTGCGCCGAAGACGACCTTGGTGCTGCCCGGCTTCGGACGCTTCATGCCTTTGCCGAAGATCGAACCGGTGCCATCGATGAACACGGGCACCACCGGTGCGCCGGTCTTCGATGACAGATAGGCAGCGCCGCCCTTGAAGTCTTGGCCCCAGCCGTCGGGGGAGCGCCCGCCCTCTGGATAGATAATGAGGCTGCTGCCCTTGTCCACGAGTCCTACAAGCAGGTCGCTCGATTTACGGCCTGTGGCCTCACGATCGATCGGAACAGCGTTGAGCGCGAGTGCCGAGATAACGGCCTTCCACTTCTTGTTGAAGAAGTAGTCGGCAGCGGCAGCGACCACGAGGTCACGTCGCCACACGAGCGGAATCGATCGGATCATCAGACCGGTGTCCAAGTGGCTGTGGTGCGTCGGCGCGAAGATCACGGGCGGCGGGATTTCGAGACGCTGCAGCGATGCGAGCCGGTCGGCGCCGGTGACCTCAGGGTTGGTGAGGAGGCGCGCAGCGAGGCGCATCGGCCCCTCGATGATTACGCCGCGCACGCTGGAGGCGAGTGGGCGACGGGCCCAGTCGGTGTCGTAGTGCGCACCCAGGCCGGACGCCTCGGGGGGCACTTTTACCCCACGCGGCACCGTGGGTGCTCGGAACGGGAACCCGAAGTTGCGCAGGGGCGTGGTCGCTTGGCGTACGGCGCTTTCTGCGTTGCCGGCGAGCTTCTGCGCCCGCTTCATGTAGGGATTCGCCATATCGGGACCGTTGCGCCTTACTTGACGTCGGCGACGAGGACAGACGGAACGTGGAGGTGGGTCACCGTGGGGGCACGGCCAACGACATCGCTAGCGATCTCGAAGGCATCGTTCATTGTTGATGCCGGCGTGAAGCCGAGACGACGAACCGTCGGGGCATCGCCGCCGACGATGATGACCTTGCCGGCGTGCTGCTGACCGTGTGCACCCCAGTACCAGGCGTAGAACGGGTGGACGCCGTGATAGGCGTTGCCGGTGCGGTACAGGTGGCGGTACCACTCGTCTTCGGCGTACTTCTTCTCCCACTTTTCGCTCATGACGGCCGGGTCGGTCGTGTCGGTGAGCACTTCTTCGAAGAAGTCGATATAGCTCGGGTGATGGACGGGGTTGAAGTCGCGATACGTCGGGTGCGTCATGATGATCACGCCGCCCTCACGTACGAGTGGCTTGCCCCGGTACATGTTGAACAGGTAGCCGAGGCCCATGCACATCACGAGGATCGGGTTCATGACGCCCTCGGGGTTGTACGGGCAGATGTATGGGATGCCCATGGTCAAGATGTCGGTTTGACCCTCAACTTCGACGAGGTGCTGGGCGTAGACGTGCTTCAGCGTCTCTTCGTGCACGGTCGGTGTGAAACCAGCCTGTACCGAGGTCATCTCGTATGGCGACTCAATCGAGTGCATGATTTTGCGACGCGCCTTGACCGGCATTGCACTCAACGACTTTTGCGTGGCGAGGTAGGTGGCGCGGTCCTTGGCGTTCCATTCCCACTCGCGTTTAGCGAGGAAGTCGAACGGCTTTGGGAACGTGTTCGTATTGAGCGTGGTCTCGACCGTAAAGATCTGTGGGCCGCTTTCGCGCAGGACTTCACCCATCCGCCACAGGCTCTGGTGCAGAGCGCTGTGGTGGCGGTCCATCAGACTGCGAGTGTTCTGCAGCGTCTTCGGGTTGTGGTGGAAGCTGAGGCAGCGGTACGAGGCGACGCCGGTGGTGATCGACTTCCAGCCGCCGTCCATGGCGACCTGGTTGACGTTGGCGTAGACGACGAGGTCAGACTCGGCGACGCGTTTGTTGATCTCAAGGACTTCGCCCTCTTCGGTCTCACCGATCACGGTGAGGTTGTCGTAGTCCTCAGCGTCGTGCTGATAGAGCGTGCCACGCGGGTGGAACGCATCGAAGATGCGATCGCCGAGCACGTGCTTGAGTTCGTAGTCGTGCATCCGACGGTGCAGTCCGAGTGCCGCGATCAGGTGGACGTCGTCAACGCCGGCCTCGGCGGCCATTTCGAGCACGGCCTCGATAATCCGCTGGCGGGTGTCAGGTCGGCGCATCTTTGGCAGCGACAGCGAAGCGTCGTCGAAGCAGATGGTGAGCTTCATGCCGGGCTTGAGCAGCATCGGCAACGGGTCGGAGTCCATTGGATTGAGGAGCGCGTTGCGGATGGCGCCTTCAGGATCTTCGATGCCCGGGAGTGGCTCGGGCGGATAGATCACTCGGCTGCGATCGGCGGGCAGGCGTTCGAGGCTGAAGTTCTCGCCGCGCCAAAAGAGCATGGGTGGTGTCGAGCGATCGACGTCAAGAACAAATCCGGGGCGTGGCATCAGATGACCCTTTCGAAAGGTATCGCAGCAGAGTGGGTGGCCAGCGTGAAAACGAGCCTGGCAGGACGAGGCGCCGCAGCAGAGCTGCGGCGATCCGGTGTGGGGGATCGGACCATCAGCTCTCTCCAGTGCGCAGATCAAATGCGATTTTCACCGCGCCGCGTCGGCCAGCTGTTGCTGCATGGGCGATGGCGTCGACGTGATCGGCGAGCCGGTAGGTGGCCGAGAGCAAGCGCTCGGCCTCAAAGTGGTTGGCGGTGTCGACGGCCAGGTCAAAGGTCTTTGCGGTGCTGCCGTCAGCGAGGGCCTCGGTGCCGTAGGTGTAGGCGCCCTTCAACTCGGTCTCACGGTGCCAGAGCCCGGTGAGGTCGAGCGTGACGTCGGCCGGCATGCCGAGCAGTACAACTCGACCACGGGGCTTGGTCATTGCGAGTGCATCGACCACCGACGAGTTCGACCCGACGGCATCAATCGTGACGTGCGCACCAGAAGTGAGTTGGCCGCCAACGACCATGCCGCCGACTTGGCGGCGGACGGCGCTTTGTAGCTGGCTGTCGGGAACAACGACGTCGGCTCCGAGCGCCTTGGCGAAGGCCTGCTGGTGCGGGTAGCGAGCCCCGACGACGATGCGGGCTTCAGGCACGTAGCGCTTGAGACCAGCAATCGCAGCCAGGCCCATGGTGCCAGCGCCGAGGACAGCGACAACGGGGTGTTCGATACCAGCCAAGCTCGGTCGGCTGAGGAGGGCCGCGTGAATGCCTCCAGCAAGCGGTTCGACAAGGACAGCTCGTTCGTCAGGCATCGAGCTGTCGATGTGATGGAGCTGCGACTCGTGCGCCCAGAACCAAGGGGCCCAGCCGCCGCCAGTCGAGCAGCAAAAACCGGTTTGGATACCCGCTGCGAGTGCTCCACCGTTGGAATCCATTGCGAGGTGGGCGTAGTCGTCACCGTCTGCGGGCGAGGCACCCTCGAAGGGAAGTGGCAGCCCGCGGGCTGCATGGCCAAGGACCGGTTCCAGAATCACGCGTTGGCCTGACTCGAGTTCGCCGACCACCTCGTGGCCGGGGACGAACGGGAAGCTGACCCAATCTTCGAAGTAGGTCGATGCGTGCCCCTCGACGAGGGAGATGTCTGAGCCGCAGATGCCCGCGAGGCGGGTTTTCACTTGATGCCAGCCCGTCGCGTTCGCGCCGCCAGGGCACGATGGATCATCGATCGTGCGAAGGTCAAGCGGGCCCATTTTGGCCGCCATCGTGGGTGACACGGCTGACGCAATCCGGGCGATGCCGAGCTTGGCGACGTTGCGGCGGACCTGCAGTGCCCTCATGAAACGAATGCCTTTCGTTCGCGCTCGCTCAGCAACTTGCCGATCGGCAAGATCGACTGCGATGAGCCCGATGCCTTGCTCCAGTTTTCGACGAGCCAGCCGCGCTTGCGAGCAATCGTGGCAAGCCGAGTTTCCGGGTTGACTGCAACGGGGAAGCCGACTGCTTCGAACAGCGGAAGGTCCGATGAAGAGTCGGCGTAGGCCACGCACTCTTTGATGTCGAGGCCTTCGCGGTCGCAGTAATCGGTGAGCAGCTGTGCTCGGGCCTCGCCGGTCGGCGGCACGACGGGCATTTCGCCGGTGTAGGTGCCGTTGGGCTTGACGGTCATTTCGGCAGCGAAGATCTCGTCGAACAGCGGGCGCAGGCCCTCGACGTTAAAGCTCAGTGCACCGGTGATCAGGATCGTGCGGTGCCCAGCAGCGCGATGCTCGCGGACCCGGCGCAGGCCGTCGGGGAAGCTTTTTGCCATGATGAGCTGCGTCATCATTTCGCGTGCATCGGCTTCGACCTGAGCAACCGGTGCGTTCTCGTAGCGACGGTAAAAGTGGCGCAGGAAATCGGTGCGGTCTTGACGGTCGATTTTGAGGAGGCCTGGGGCTTGGAGCAACGTGCGGAACACGTAGCGGAGGCGCTCGGGTGTATCGAGGCGGCGGGTGGCCAGCCACGAGTAGCTCTCGACGACATTTGATGCAATCAAGGTGTTCTCAAGGTCGAAGGCAGCGACGTGGCGTTTCGGGTCGAGGACCTGCTTGCGCATCCGGCCCATACGGTCGGTTGCCTTTGACTTGCCTGGAGTGGACTTGACGCGGGCGTGCTGGACGATCGACGGCAGGTGAATGTTGTTGACGTAGTGATCCCAATCGACGACCCGCGGGTCGAAGTTGAAGTCGCGCTGGTCGTCAGCATTGAGCGTGTCCCACAGGCCGAGCAGGTTGTCGATCTGGTAAATCGCTTCGCACTCGGTGTAGAGGCCGTACAACTCGACGTATTCGAGCGCCCGCTCGATGTCTTGCCGCTTTGATTCCAGTTCGGCGGCGAAGTCGGCCTGTTTGCCACGCAGGGGGAGTGTCTGCAGGGCTTTCTCCGCGGTGGTCAGCACCTTCTGGGCTCGCGTCAGTTGCTTCTGGACGCGTCCGCGACCAGGAAACTTCCACTCCGGCACAATGATCGGCTGGCCGTCTTTGTCGTACAGCGGATTGTCAGTGAAGAACTTGGTGGTCCAGTCGACCATGGCCCGGTAGCGCAGCGGGTTGACGCCACCAGATGCGACCTGGCTGATCCGGGGGGCCTTGTCGGGCCCCGCACCAGCGACGCCGATGATCGCGGCAACCACGATGTCGACGGGGATGACGTCGACGGTGCCCTCAGGGACACCGGGGAACTCTTTGAGGAGGCCGCCAGCAAACGAGATGATGACCGGCTCGGCCATGCGGAACCCGCGGATCCAACCGGGATTCGGTTCGGCCCATGCCGACTCGATGATCGACGGTCGGACGATCGACACGGGCACATCGCCCTTCATTTCGGTGAGCGCCTGCTCGCCGAGTGCTTTCGTGTATGCGTACGCATCGGGCCAGCCGAGGCTGGCGGCACGCGACCGGCCGGCGTCGACCAGTTCGGCACGAACCCAGCGCTCGCGCAGCTGCTCGGTTTTTGCGGCGAGTGCTGGTGCGCCGGCGGCGCCGAGTTCGGTGCGTGCGTCCTTGCGGAACCGTTCGAGGTTCTCACGGGTTCGGCTGGTTGCTTCGGTGTCGCCCTTCAAACGTCGGGCCGATGCGACTTCGCTGCGCCAGTCGAGGCCGATGTCCCATGGGCCCTCGCTCACGAGTTCTTCGGGGGCTCGGCCGCGGCGGTTGCCGGCGACGTAGCAGGTGGAGACCGCGACGATGTGGGGGGTGATGCCGATCTCGTTGCAGAGCTCGGCGATGCGTACAGGGCCGAGCAGGTTGATCTCGACGGCCGAGTTGAGTGGCGAATCGAACGAGACGGCGGCGGCCGAATGAATGATCGTGTCGCAGCTGGCGAATGTCGCCCGATCTGCATCGTTCAGGTCGAGGCCGTCACGGCTGACGTCACCGGCGATCGTGGTGATGCGTCGGGCGGTCATCTCGGCGAAGGTCTCACTCGACTCAGGCGCCCCGAATGTCTCGCGGAGCCGGTCGAACGCATTGTTTTTCAAGATCTCCTGCTGCGTCCGCTTGGCCGCAGGCGTGCGTTTGCCGTCGCGAACGAGCAGAACGAGTTCGCAGTCGGGGACAGAGCGCAGCATGCGCTCGACTAATGCCGTGCCAACAAAACCGGTCGAACCGGTGATGGCAACACGTTTGCCCGCAAGGGATTCGGCGATCACGCCTGACGTTCTATCACGAATCGTCTACCAATTGGTAGAGAGAGATGTCATGATGGCGCAATGGAGGTATGCAGTGACCGATCGAACAACGCGTGAGCGAATCCTCGATGCGGCGCTCGATCTGTTCGGCGTGCGTGGTGTTGTTGCCGTGTCCCTCGACGAGATCGCCCGCCACGTCGGCGTACGCAAACAGACGGTGCTGTACTGGTTCGATTCGAAGGAAGCCCTGGTCGACGGAGTCCTCGACAAGGTGGCTGCTGAGTTAGTCATCGTGATCGATGCTGCAGTCAGAGCGGCGCCCGACGATCCGCTCGACCGGATCGACGCCGTTGTCCGCGCCGTGTTCCGGCCTGCTGTCCGCCGACCTGGGCTGCTCGGATTGGTCCGTGAGGTCAGCCGATTGAGTCAAGGGCAGGCTGATCGACTTGCCGAACGCATTGCTCCGCTCATCGACCGTGCGGTGGCCTACCTCGGCGACGAAATGGCAGCAGGGCGGCTGAGGGCGGGCGACCCGCGGCTGATTGCGGCACTCGGGTACGCAACGATTACGGGTATCGCGACCGAGCCCGAGGTGCTGCGTGCGGTCGGCTGGACCGCCGATGCGGCCGGGTTGCGATCGCTCCGTGACGAGCTGCGCGCATTTCTGCGCGCGGCACTCCAAGCCTGACCTGGTGCGTTCCTGACCGGCTGCGCTGCTGACCGGGCGAGTCAGTGAGCGGTGTTGCGACGGCGCCGCCCGTGTCGCTCGATGGCGAGGTCAACGAGCCGATCGATGATCTCGGGGTAGCTGACCTCGTCGGCGATCCACATTTTCGGGAACATCGAGATGGGCGTGAAGCCGGGCATCGTGTTCACCTCGTTGAGTAGGAACCCCCGACCGGGTCTGCCGTTGATCTCGGTACTCGGGTCCTCCCAGAAGAAGTCGACGCGTGCGAGCCCGTCGCACCGCAGCGCGCGGAACGTCGCGATCGCCAGTTCTTTCGCCTCGGCCAGTGCGGCCTCACCGATCGGCGCAGGGATCACCGCGTACGAGCGGTCGCTGACGTACTTGTCTTCGTAGCTGTAAAAATCGTCGCCTGGCACGATCTCACCGGGCGTCGCGGCTTGCGGATCGGTGTTGCCGAGAACGGCGACTTCGATCTCTTTGCCAACAACGGCCTCTTCGACGACGATCATCTGGTCGTAGCTGAGCGCAAGGTCGATGGCGTTTCGGAGTTCTTCGACGGTGCTCGCTTTGGAAACCCCAATCGATGAACCCATGTTGGCAGGCTTCACGAATGTGGGGAGGCCGAGGTCATCAGCGATGTCTTGAGCGAGGACGGCCGTCAACTCGTGCTCAGCAAAGGCCCGATAGCGGGCCTGCGGAATGCCAGCAGCGGTGCAGACTTGCTTGGCCATTGCCTTGTCCATGGCAACTGCCGAGCCAAGGACTCCAGACCCGACGTACGCAAGGCCAGCGAGTTCGAGCAGGCCCTGCACTGTGCCGTCTTCACCCATTGGGCCGTGGAGCAGCGGCATGACGACCGTTTGTCCGTGAGCGGCCGAGGCGCTCGCAAGCATCGGTGTGGGCGAGACATCCGAACCTGATGGGTCGAGCCGAGCGGGAAGCGCTCCTGGGCCTTGGCGGAGTGCAGCAAGCGCACCGTCGGCAAGTGCCCATTGCCCGTCGGTTGAAATTCCGATCGGCGTGATGTCGTACTTTGCGGGGTCCGCAGCTGCCAGGACATGGGCAGCTGTCGTGCACGACACGTCATGTTCAGCGCTCTGGCCGCCAAACAACACGATCAGGTTGATCCGCTCTGTTTCATCACCGGGCATGGCCGTGACGGTACCGTTCCGGACCGTGAGGATTCAGGCATCATCAGCAGCAGCAGGTATCTCGGGACGTCTGCTCGGGCCCGACGTCGAATTCAATGGGGCATCGTTCGATACCCGGTCGTTGGTCCCAGGGCAATTGTTCGTGCCGATCGTTGCCGAACGCAACGGCCACGAGTTCATCGGAATCGCCCGTGAGGCCGGCGCTGTAGCGCACCTGACATCGGAAGCTGACCCGTGGCGCAAAGACGGCACGTCGATCGAAGTCGCCGATACTGCAGACGCTTTGATGCGCCTCGCAGGATGGGCTCGACAGCAACTCGACACGACGGTGATCGGCGTCACCGGCAGCGTCGGCAAGACATCGACCAAAGATCTGATCGCCGCGGCGTGCTCGGCAGAGCGCAAGACAACGGCGAACGAGCGCAGCTTCAACAACGAACAGGGCTTGCCGATCACGATCCTCAACGCGCCTGACAACACCGAGGTGCTCGTTCTCGAAATGGGGATGCGCGGGTTCGGCGAGATCACCTCCCTGTGTGAAGTCGCCCGGCCCGACATCGGCGTCGTGACGGCCGTTGGCTACTCACACACCGAACGTGTCGGCGGGATCGATGGCGTGGCGAAGGCGAAGCAAGAGCTGGTCGCAGCACTCCCGAAGTCGGGTACAGCAATCCTCAACGCCGACGACGCCCGTGTTGCTGCCATGGCCAAGCACACGGGCGCATCGGTACTGACCTACGGCACAGCGGCCAACGGTGGGGGCGACATTTGTATCAGCAATCTCGTGCTGGACGACTTGGCCCGACCAAGCTTCCGGGTCGACACACCGTGGGGAAGCGGCGACGTGCGGTTGGCGATGAGCGGCGAACACATGGCGATGAACGCTGCAGCGGCGATTGCGGTTGCCGGTTCCGTCGGCGTGTCACTCGACGCTGCGATCGCAGCGTTGGCGAACGCCCAGATGTCTGCGATGCGGATGGAAGTGACGACCGCTCCGAGCGGTGCAACGGTGATCAACGACGCATACAACGCGAACCCGACGTCGATGACTGCGGCCCTCGAGGCAGTGGCTGCGATGCGTGCCGATCGACGGATCGCGATCCTCGGTCTGATGGGCGAACTTGAAGATGAAGTCGAAGGGCATCGGGAAGTCTCACGGATCGCAGAAACGCTCGGTATCCAGTTGGTCGCCACTGGCACCGACCTGTACGGCGTGCGCTCAACAGACGATCCGGTCGGTCTGATCGGCGAGCTCGGCGCAGGCGATGTTGTGCTGGTCAAGGCAAGCCGTTCAGCAGGCCTTGAGCGAATTGTTGCGCAACTGCTCGAATAGTGGCGACTCACCTGCTTGACGAGTTGGTGGAAGAGTTGCGAAAGGGGCCTGACCCCATACGCAACTCTCTGTGTGACTGGTTAGAAGAAGCGGCTGGCGTTGACCGGGGTGTATTTCTCGCCGCCATCTTGTTCGGCAAGAAATGCGCCGCGGGTGAACTGGCGGAGGTCGACCCAGTAGGCGAGGAAAAGCGCGAACGCTGCGCCGAAACCGAGTACCGCCCGTGCGCCGACCCATTCGATCACGACGCCGAAGACGAGGTTGCCGATCGGCACGGTGCCGCCAAACGCCATGAACCACAGCGGCATCACAGAAGCACGTTCGGTGTCTTTGAGGTTCAGCTGCAGTTCGGTCGTGATTGCTGTGGCGGTCATGAAATACGCAAAGCCGAGGACGAAGCCGACCGGATACGGCGAAAAGCCGTCACGGAGCTGGCTGAAGATGCCAAGGACTATCGCGAACGCAGTGAAACCGCGGACGATCAACGTGTGGCGACGGATGTCAGACAGCCACGTGCCCACCGAGATTGCACCGAAGAACGCACCGAAGCCCCATGTGGCGTAGAGCGCTCGATACGAGTTGCCGAGTGGATCGAATCCGAAGTTGAGTTGGGCAATCGACGGGAACAAGCCGACGAATGGGAGGCTGATCAGCGAGAACAGAAACATGCCGATGAGTAGCCGTGAGAGCACGGCGCGGTCGCGGACAATGTTCGTGCCGGTCAGCAAGCGACGCCAGCCGACTTC
>ERZ888423.2445-NODE-2445-length-13826-cov-7.098395_pt1 | contig 13826 bp, 14 predicted proteins | sample MGYA00520523_ERZ888423 | MGnify/ENA primary metagenome ERZ888423 (study PRJEB32303, sample SAMEA104408611) | aquatic metagenome | biome: Brackish water; feature: Pelagic; material: water | place: Baltic Sea | collected 2014-06-08T10:24:00 | depth 30,27 m ...
CGGCGACGCGCCATCTCGCGAGCCCACACGGCCACACATCTTGTGCACCGTGCCTTTCGGGAGTTCCTGGGAGATACAGCGACTCAGATGGGGTCAGAGAATGCCCCCGGGCGGCTGAGATTCGACTTCCCCAGCAACGGACCCGTGGGTGATGCCGTCCTGAGCGACGTAGAAGCACGCGTCAATGACATTCTCTCCGCCGATCTTGAGGTCATGGCCCAGGTCATGACCCTGGAGGAGGCGCGGGCCTTTGGGGCCACGGCACTCTTCGGTGAGAAGTACGGCAACGAGGTGCGGGTGATCTCCGTGGGCGACTGGGCCCATGAACTCTGCGGTGGTACTCATGCGCAACGTTCCGGGCAGTTGGGTGTCGTGTCATTTTTGTCCGAGGGATCCATCGGCGCGGGCGTGCGACGCGTTGAGGCTCTGGTGGGTGTGGATGCCTACCGTCACCTTGCGCGGGAGCATGTGCTCATTGATCGACTCAGCGCGCTTGTCAAGGCCCGCCCGGACGAGTTGCCTGATCGCATCGAGTCACTCCTCGCCCGCATGAAGGAGACCGAGCGCGACCTGCAGAAATTCAAGAGTGCGCAACTCACCTCCAGCGTGGATGGGGTTATCGGCGAGGGCCGCGATATTGGCCCCTTCAGGTTGTGGACCTACCGTGCACCCGAGGGTGTCTCAGCCGCGGATCTTCGAGAGTTGGCTCTGCGTGGTCGCGCCACAGCCCGTCCCGACATGGGCGTGGGGATGGTCGGTGCCACGGTCGTCGATGGTCGGGCCGCGCTCATCAGTGTCGTTAACCCGCGGGCACAGGAACTCGGGCTGACCGCACGGGCACTCCTGGACGCAGCACTGCCGGCGATCGATGGTCGCGGGGGAGGCAAGGACGACATAGCCCAGGGCGGGGGGCCGCGACCGGACGGCCTGGACGAGGCTTTCGGTGCCGTCCAGGATTATGTGGCGTCTCTTGCTAGGGGGTCTGCGTCCTGACTCCCGGGGTGCGCATTGCCATCGATGTCGGCTCAGTCCGCGTCGGTGTGGCGCGCAGCGATCCGGGGGGGATACTCGCGGTCCCCGAGGTGACTCTGCCCCGAGATGCCGCGTTTGCCGATGCTCTGGCACGAGTCTGCTCCGACCTGGACGCCCGTGTCATCTATGTGGGGCTGCCCCTGACCCTCGCGGGGATTGCCGGCCCGGCGGCGGACGACGCCGAAGCGGTGGCCATGGATCTCGCCGCCCGTGTCGATGTGCCGGTGCGTCTCATTGACGAGCGGCTGACAACGGTCAGTGCCCAGCAAGCCCTGCACGCGGCGGGTCGGACCACCCGATCTTCGCGATCGGTCATCGATCAGGCGGCGGCGGTGGCCATCTTGGAGCATGCCCTGGCGGCTGAGCGTGCCGCCGGGACTCCCGCGGGCCGAGAGGTTACCGTCAGGGGAGTCGCAGAAGAGTAGACGTCCCGCAGGAAGGAGCGCGTTGCCGTGAGTCAACTTGTGCCCTTCCTGACCGAAGACCCGCTCCCGCCGTCGCGCAATGGCCGCAGCCCGCTGCGGTGGGTGGTGGCAGCCTTGGGAGTTGTCGCGCTGATGGTGGCCACCGTGTGGGTGATCGGCACCGTGCGCGGACTGGCCCCGGAGCAAGGGGTGTCTGTCGTTCCGGGCCTCCCCGTCACGGTCGTTGTGGACAGTGGAGATTCGCTCGGCACCCTCGCCGCAAACCTTGCGGAGGTGGGCGTCGTTGGATCCGCGACGAGCTTTCTCGCCACTGCGGAGTTGGATGAGCGAGCGACGCGGATTGGCCCCGGTGTGTATGCCCTCACGACGGGCATGGATCCTGCGGCGGTCATCGTGGCCATGCTCGACCCGGCATCCCGGGCGGCGCCGTTGGTGCTCCCCGAGGGACTGCGTCTGGACGAAACCTTGCGCATCACGTCCGATCGCACGCAAATCCCCCTGGCGGATCTGGCAGCCGCGGTGGCGGATTCTGTCCCACTGGGGTTGCCCGAATGGAGCAATGGGCGAGCCGAGGGCTTTTTGTTTCCCGCGTCGTATGAGGTGCTGCCCGGCCGGGACGCTGAGGAGGTTCTGGGTGGGATGGTGCGACGATTCACGATTGCGTCGGACGAGGTCAAACTCGAGCGGGGGGCTAAGCGGATCGGACGTACGCCGTATGAGGTGCTGATCATCGCCAGCCTCGTGCAGGCCGAAGCCGCCCCGAGCGACTTCCGCAAGGTGGCTCGAGTGATCTACAACAGGCTCGAGCAGGGGATGAAGTTGCAGTTTGACTCAACGGTCAACTACGCCCTCAAGACCGATACCTTCTTCCTCACTCCGGACATGCTGGCCACGCAGTCGCCGTACAACACCTTCGTGATCGAGGGTCTACCCCCGACGCCGATCAACTCCCCGGGCCAGGAGGCCATCGAGGCGGCGCTGGACCCCGCAGGCGGTGATTGGCTCTACTTCGTCACGGTGGACCCCGACACGTTGACGACACGATTCACGTCCGACTACGCCCAGTTCCTTGTCTGGAAGCAAAAGTTCCGGGACACCTACGCCGCCACGGCGGCACCGATCGCGCCATGAGTGCGCGCCGAGCGGCCGTGGTGGGTTCCCCCATCGCGCACAGCCGATCACCCCTGCTCCATCGGGCTGCCTACGCGGCCTTGGGTTTGGATTGGACCTACGACGCCATCGAGGTCACCCCGGCCGGGCTGGAGGACTTCCTGGCGACGTGTGAGGCCCCTGAATGGGTCGGGCTGTCGCTCACCATGCCGCTGAAGTCTGACGTCATCCCGCTGGTGGATGGAATGTCTGATCTGGGTCGGACCGTGGGCGCCATCAATACGGTTGTGTTTGACGGCACCACGCGCTTGGGACACAACACCGATGTCGGGGGCATGGTGCATGCGCTGGAGGAATGCTCGCAGCGCGTGTTGGCACCCACGTCCGGGGCCATCATCGGCGGAGGAGCGACTGCCCGCAGTGCGCTGGCTGCGCTCGCACAGATGGGCGTGAGGCACGCCGACGTGGTGGTGCGCAGTCCTGAGCGGGCACGTGATCTGGTCGCTATCGCAGCAGCACTGGAGATGGACCTCACCATCCGCACCTGGGACTCACCCGGTCAGGCGCTGACTTCCGATGTCGTGATGTCCACGGTCCCGGCGGGGGTCTCCGACCGGTTTGTCCGCGATATCCCCGAGGTTCCGGGCGTACTCCTGGATGTCGCCTACGCGGGTGGACACGGCGCGTTGGTGGAATCCTGGCGGTCCCGTGGCGGGTCCGCCGCGGATGGGCTTGACCTGCTCCTATGGCAGGCGGCCGATCAGATTCGCATCTTCACCGGCAGCGAGCCGCCGCTGGCGCAGATGCGTGCCGCCCTGATGGCTGGGGATGCAGACATGTCGCTGACCCGCCCCGGGTGAGTGACACGCGTGCCCAACATCGTGAATCCGCCATGGCCGTTGGCATGTGTGGTCCTGCTGATGGGAATCGCGTTGGGTCCCACCCTCGATGCGATGGCCCGGCGATCACTTGCCAGTGCCGATGACGTCTGGCAACGGCGTGGGCTGGCGACCGGGGTACTCGCAGGACTGACGGGCGCCCTCGTGATTGTGTTGGCCCCGCAGGCCAACCTCATCCCCGCATGGTGTGGGCTTGCCCTGGTGGGGACGGTCATCGTGCGCACGGATCTCGCGACCCATCGGATTCCGGATTCCCTGACCGGGGCGTCGTTGCTCATGGGTGCGGGTCTGCTGCTCGTGCCCTGGGATATGGCCGCGTACGGACGTGGTTGGCTGGGCGCCCTAGCCCTGACATCGGTGTTCTTGATCCTCGGGCTCATCGGGCCCACCGGTCTGGGCATGGGAGACGTAAAACTTGCCCCAGCTCTCGGTCTCTATCTTGCCTACCTCGGCTGGGATGAGTTGGTCGTGGGCGTTTTTTCGGGCTTTGTGGCGGCAGCCATCGTGGGCATCGTGGTCGTGATCCGCCAGGGCCGTGCCCGCGGGTCCGCTGCCCAGACGTCGATGGGAGCTGCACTGCACCGAGCGCTGCCCTTTGGGCCCTTCCTGCTCCTGGGTGCAGTAATCGGTCTCGCGGTCGCCTGACTCCGTGCGGGGCCGAGACGGTCTGAGACACTAGGCCCATGATGCGCTGGCTCACGGCAGGGGAGTCCCACGGAGCAGCCCTGGTCGCCATTCTTGAAGGCCTTCCCGCGGGAGTCGAGGTGACAACCGAGGTGATCGGTGAGGACCTGCGACGCCGCCGGCTGGGTGCCGGGCGCGGGGCACGCATGGCCTTCGAACAAGACGAGATCAAGGTCATCGGCGGCGTGCGACACGGTGTGACCATGGGATCCCCCATTGCTATCGAGGTCGCCAACTCCGAATGGCCCAAGTGGCAGGTCGTCATGGCATCGGATCCCGTGGATCCCGCAGAGCTAGCCAGCCTGGCTCGCAATGCCCCCCTGACTCGGCCCCGGCCAGGGCATGCCGATCTTGTGGGCATGCAGAAGTACGACTTTGACGATGCTCGTCCCGTCTTGGAACGAGCGAGTGCGAGAGAGACGGCTGCCCGGGTGGCCCTGGGGGCTGTCGCCCGCGCGTTTTTGCATCAAGTGGGCGGTATTGACGTCCTCAGTCACGTCGTCAGAATTGGTTCGGTGGAGGACGACTCCCATCGCATCCCCACCGAGGCTGACCGCGCACGCGTCGACGCCGATCCCGTTCGCGCCTGTGACGCTGACGTGAGTGAGCGAATGCAAACCGAGATCACGGCTGCTCATCGTGATGGAGACACCCTGGGGGGCGTCGTGGAGGTGGTGGTGCACGGACTGCCACCAGGACTCGGCAGTCATGTGCACTGGGATCGCCGGATCGATGCGCGGTTGGCAGCAGCTCTCATGGGCATCCAAGCCATCAAGGGTGTGGAGGTCGGTGACGGGTTTGATCTCGCTGCTCGACGTGGGTCGGCATCCCAAGACGAGATCATCAGCGAGGACGGAAGGCTCATTCGTACATCGGGCCGGTCGGGTGGCACCGAGGGGGGGATGACAACCGGGGAGACCCTGCGCGTGCGCGCAGCGATGAAGCCCATCTCAACCATTCCTCGCGCACTGGCGACCGTCGACGTCGCCACGGGGGAGGCGGCTAAGGCGATTAATCAGCGCTCCGATGTGTGCGCCGTCCCCGCGGCGGGGATTGTGGCCGAGGCGATGGTGGCCCTGGTCCTCGCTGAAGCGATTCTGGAAAAGTTCGGGGGCGATTCCCTGGGGGAGACACGGCGCAATCTTCAGTCCTACCTCGACAACCTGGTGTTCCGGTGAGGTCCCTTGTCCTCGTGGGCGCACCGGGAGCGGGGAAGTCATCCGTAGGTCGACGCCTAGCGCGCCACTGGGACGTGCCCTTCCAGGACAGCGATCGCTTGGTTGAAGCGCGTCTGGGCCAGAGTGTGGCCGAGATCTTCATCGACCAGGGTGAATCTGTCTTTCGCCAGCACGAGCGTGACGTTATTGAAGAAGCTCTCGTCGATCTCGACGGGGTGCTAGCGCTGGGAGGTGGCGCTGTGCTGAACGACGCGACGCGCGTCCGCCTGGCTGACGAGTCGTGCGTGTGGCTGCGGGTGGGGGTGTCAGAGGCTGCCCGACGTGTCGGACTCAACGCCAGTAGGCCCCTGCTCATGGGCAATGTTCGAGGCACGCTGATCTCACTGCTGGACCAGCGGACTCCCCTGTATGAAGAAGTAGCCACCTGGACGGTGGACACCGACGGTAGGTCCATCGATGACGTTGTTCACGACATCGTGGATCAGGTCGGGGTGGTCGCGTGAGCACCCCTTTGACGAGCGATCACGACGCGACCCACGACGCGACGCGCATTCGTGTCCATGGGGAGCGGCCGTACGACGTTGTCGTTGGGCGTGGTCTCCTCGGTGAGCTGGGGCCGCTGCTGGGGTCCTCCTGCCGCCGCGTCGCTGTTGTCGCTCCCGTCGCCCTGTCGACCACGGCTGAGGCCGTTCGAGAGGATCTGGTGGCTGAGGGGTTTGAGGCCATTGCGCTGGAAGTGCCGAATGGTGAGGAGGCCAAGTCCCCCGAGGTGGCTGCCTTCTGCTGGTCGGTGCTCGGTCAGGCCGGGTTTACCCGGACCGATGCCATCGTGGGCATCGGGGGAGGCGCTACGACGGATCTAGCGGGCTTTGTTGCGGCGACCTGGCTTCGTGGCGTGAAACTCGTTCAGGTGCCGACCACCGTCCTCGGCATGGTGGATGCTGCCGTCGGGGGCAAGACGGGAATCAACACGGAGACGGGTAAGAACCTTGTCGGTGCCTTCCACGAGCCCGTCGGGGTCCTGTGCGATCTGACGGCGTTGGAGACGCTGCCCCCGCATGATCTGGTGGCTGGATTGGCCGAGGCGGTCAAGTGTGGCTTGGTCCGGGATCCGGTGATACTCGACCTGATACGTGACGATCCCCAAGGTGTGCGTGATCCGGATTCCGCGCGGCTCCGCGAGGTGATCGAGAGAGCTATTCGTGTCAAGGCCGACGTCGTATCCCAGGACCTGCGTGAAGCCATCGGAGGAACTCTCGGACGCGAGGTACTCAACTACGGGCACACGTTCGGACATGCCATAGAACGTGTGGAGGACTACCGATGGCGACACGGGGCTGCCATCAGCGTGGGCATGGTCTTTGTCGCTGAACTCGCCCGCTTGGGTGGGCGGTTAAGCGATGATGACGTCGCCGTTCATCGGGACATCCTGGAGTCCCTCGGACTGCCCACGACCTACCCGGCAGGTCGGTGGGATGCACTGCTATCCGTGATGAAGGTCGACAAGAAGGCGCGCGGAGATCTGTTGCGATTCGTTGTCCTTGATGGGATTGGTCGGCCGGGGCTGCTTGAGGGTCCCGATCCAACGCTGCTTGCTGCGGCCTATGCGGAGGTGACCCCATGACCGTGAGACGCGTCCTCGTCCTGAACGGTCCCAATCTCGGTCGACTCGGTGTGCGAGAGCCGGAGATCTACGGCGATACAACACATGCTGAGTTGGTGGCGATGTGCCAAAAGTGGGGGGAGGAACTTTCCCTTGATGTCGAGGTGAGGCAGACGGATTCCGAAGCCGAGTTGATCCTGTGGTTGCAGGAGGCGACCGACGCACGCATACCTGTCGCCGTGAATGCGGGTGCATTCACGCACTACTCGTATGCCCTGCGTGATGCACTCGCTCAGGTTCCCCGCCCGACGATTGAGGTGCATCTATCCAATCCAGCATCGCGCGAGAGCTTTAGGCACACGTCGGTGATTGCCTCGGTGGTCACGGGTTCCATCAGCGGATTTGGCGTACAGTCCTATGCACTGGCCCTTGCCGCCATCGCGAGTTGTTTGGATGAATGATGTGCATGAGACCCGGCGACAGGCTGTCTGGTGGGCTCTTCTAGGTCAGGCGCCCGAGGCCGCCGGCTTCCTGGTGACCTCCCTTGTCAACATTCGCTATCTGACGGGATTCTCGGGCAGCAATGCTGCGTTGTTGCTTCAGCCCTCGGGGGCACTTCTGTGCACCGACGGCCGGTACGTCATCCAGGCAGGGGAGCAATGCCCCGACCTGCGCCTGATTGTTGATCGCGCGAGCGCGTCGGCGCTGTGTCGAGTGTGGGGGGCTACGGCGGTTGGCCCGCTGGCGGTTGAGTCCGACCATGTGAGCGTGGCGGCATTGCGCGGTCTCCAGGGGATGCTCGCTGAGGTTGCGCTGGAGGTGTCGGGAGTCGTGGAGGGGTGTCGCGCGATCAAGGATGATCACGAGATTGCGCAGATCGAACGTGCCTGCTCGATTAGTGACCTCGCGTTGCACGACATTCTTGCCAGTGTCCATGTGGGCGATAGTGAGCGTCAGATAGCCCGGCGGCTGGAAGCAGCGATGTATCACCGGGGGGCAGACGAGGTGTCATTCGCCACCATCATCGCCGCGGGACCCCACTCGGCGAAGCCCCATCACGAACCCACGGACCGACCGATCGAGAGGGGTGATCTCCTGCTCATGGACTTCGGGGCCGCTGTCTCCGGCTACCACGCCGACATGACGCGCACCTTCGTCGTGGGGGAGCCCACGGGCTGGCAACGTGAGATCCACGGGGTCGTCGCGCACGCGCACCGGGCGGGCTGTGCCGCCGCCCAGGCGGGGACACCTCTCGCTGAGGTCGACGGTGCGGCCCGTTCCGTCGTGGCGGAGGCGGGATTTGCCACCTGCTTCGATCACGGGCTGGGCCATGGTGTCGGGTTGCAGATTCACGAGGCGCCGTTCCTCAACCCACGGTCCGAAGGTAGGCTCCCGGCCGGTTCCACCGTGACGGTTGAGCCGGGGATTTATCTCCCCGGCCGGGGCGGGGTGCGCATTGAGGACATCGTCGTGGTGAGTGAGGGGCGCAGCAGGCCGCTGACGTCATCCGGACGTGACCTCATGGTGCTGGGTTAAGGGAACGGGCTGACAGAGAGGGTGTTACGTGGCGACGACGAATGATCTTAAGAACGGACTGGTTCTCAACCTTGATGGGCAACTGTGGGCCGTCGTGGAGTTCCAGCATGTCAAGCCGGGCAAGGGCGGTGCCTTTGTGCGCACAAAGTTGAAGAATGTGCTTTCCGGCAAGGTTGTCGATAAGACTTTCAACGCTGGGGTCAAGGTTGAGACAGCGAACGTTGACAAGCGGGACATGCAGTACCTCTATCGCGATGGCACCGACTGGGTATTCATGGATACGTCGACCTATGACCAGGTCATGATTCCTGCCTCGGTCGTCGGAGACGGTTCGCGCTGGATGCTCGAAAATCAGGAGTGCATCGTCGCGATGCACGAGGGCAATGCGCTGTATGTGGAGTTGCCCGCATCCGTCGAACTCACCATCACATACACGGAGCCAGGTCTGCAGGGTGACCGATCCACGGGGGGGACGAAGCCCGCGACGTTGGAAACCGGCACAGAGATCCAGGTCCCGTTGTTCATTGAGGCGGACACTCGGGTCAAGGTCGACACGCGTGATGGTTCCTACCTCGGTCGTGTCAACTAACCGTGGCTGCCCGGCATAAGGCACGCAAGCGTGCTCTTGACATTCTTTTTCAGTCTGATGTTCGGAGTGCGGATCCACTCGATGTGCTTGCAGAGGCTCGCCGGCTCCGTCGCGATGATGGCGACTCAGAGTTCAATCCGTACGTGGACGAACTTGTCTCGGGTGTCGTGGGCCATCAGGGCCGCATTGATGATGTCCTGTCGACGTACTCCCTCGGTTGGACACTGGAGAGAATGCCCGGGGTCGACCGGGCCATCCTGCGCCTAGCGACGTATGAACTCCTCTGGGGTTCGGTCCCCGATGCCGTGGTGATTGATGAGGCCGTCACCCTCGCCCGCGAGTTGTCCACCGACGATTCACCTGCTTTTGTCAACGGGCTTCTCGCCCGGATCGCTGATCAGCGAGCAACACTTGATCTCGAGGTGTGAGGAGTCCCCATGAGGTGGATTCCCCTAGCGATGGCCGGCGGAGCCCTCGTCGGTGGTGTCGTGGGGGCGACTCTTGTGGCACCCGCCCTCGCGGCGCGAGACCAGGTGGTCCCCAGAGTCAACTCGTGTGTGACGACCGCAACGGGTGAACTGCGGATCATTTCGGCGGATGACACCTGTGCCGCCGGCGAACAGCGACTGGTGTGGAACCAGCGCGGTCTCCCTGGTCCCCGTGGCAGGGAAGGGCCGCGGGGTCAGCAGGGCCCCGCGGGGGCACCGGGAGGACAGGGGCCCCCGGGAGTGACGGGTCCCCAGGGTGCACCCGGGGTCCCCGGGCCGCAGGGTGTGCCGGGCAGTGTGGGCAATCCCGGACCCGAGGGCCCGCAGGGCCCGATAGGGCCGAGTGATGGCTACTCCGCAACGGTGACCGATGACACGGTGCAGGAGACGCCTGTCGTGGTTGCGCGCATTGCGCTCCCCGCGGGCACCTACCTTATTGACGCCACTGTTTATCTCAAACTGCAGAGCGGCGGTGGGATGTTCGACACGGTGTCGTGCGGGATCGGCGGTATTGGCCTGCATGCCATTGCTCTCAATGCATTCGCAGACGTGGGCTATCCGATCACGTCCAGTGTGGACATCGTGGAGCCCGAGGGGGAGATCACGCTGGAATGCGCCAAGGGCCAGCCCGGTGCGGCGCGCGTCAGCGGCACCCTGACAGCGGTGAAGGTCGGCACCCTCCATCTGCAGGACCCGGTGGCTCTGCCGTAGGTGGCAGTGGGTGCCCCGGGTGGGATTCGAACCCACACTGGACGGTGTTTGAGACCGCGTCCTCTACCGGTTGGGATACCGGGGCCAGGATGCAGGGTACCCGCGACGGCCTAGGCTCCTCACGTGACACAGGAACTTCCGCGGATCCTCGTTGCTGAAGATGAGGCTGTCATCCGTTTGGATCTCGTGGAGACTCTCCGAGAAGAGGGCTATCCCGTTATCGGACACACCGGCAACGGGTTGACGGCGGTGGAACTCATCGCAGACTTGCACCCTGATGTGGCGCTCGTGGACATTGCAATGCCGGGGTTGGACGGCATCGAGATTGCCCGGCGCGTGAGCGACATGACGGCGGTTGTCGTGGTCACGGCGTTCGCTCAGCGGGAACGCGTGGCACAGGCCCGTGACGCCGGTGCCATGTCCTACCTCGTCAAGCCTGTGGGACGCGATGATCTGGTGCCAGCGATCGAGATGGCCTGGTCGGGGTGGTTGACCCTGCGGGACCTTCGAGGGCAGGCGGTGGAGTCGGCTGCGGCTACCGCACGAGTCGAGCAGCGACTTGCCGACCGGCGAGATGTGGAGAGGGCCAAGGGTCGGGTTCGAGATCATCTGGGGCTCAGCGAGGACGAGGCCTACCGGTGGTTGCGGCAGACCGCCATGGACAGACGCGTATCCCTCGCCGAACTGGCGCGGAACCTGTTGGAGCCCGATGGCTCCGGGACTGATCATGGGCCGCGGATCAGCCCTGAAGATAACGAATAGGTAACGCCTCTGGTCACGTTTTCCTAACCATCGGGTGACGATGGCCAGGGGGGTTCGTGCTGGGCCAGCCGACACGGTAGTTTCATCCCACCATCACGGCGACGCCGCGGTCTTCCGCGGTGCGCTATCCCTAAGGAGAAATAAATGACCCGACGCAGCCCGATTGCTGGGGCAGTCGTGGTTCTGGGTGCGGCGAGCCTTGTGCTCGCCGCGTGCGGTGGCAGCACCAGTGGAGATTCGTCGAGCGCCGCTCCGGCCTCGTCCTCCGCTGCGCCGTCATCGTCATCCGCAGAGCCCGCGCCCTCGACTGACTGCCAGAACTCCCAACTGAAGATCGGCACACTTCTGCCGGCGACGGGCAGCCTTGCCTACCTCGGCCCGCCCGAGTACGCAGGTGTTGACCTCGCTGTGAGCGAGATCGATGCTGCGGGTGGCGTGCTCGGCCAGCCCGTTGTCAACGAGTACGGTGACTCCGGCGACACCGAGACCGATATCGCCTCGCAGACCGTTGACTCCCACCTCTCCAAAGGCGTGCAGGTGATCATTGGCGCTGCCTCGTCCGGTGTGACCTTCACGGTCATCGACAAGATCACGAGCAACGGCGTCCTCCAGATCTCGCCGGCCAACACTGCTCCGTCGCTGACCGACTACCCGGACAACGGCCTGTACTTCCGCACGGCTCCTTCCGATTCCCTTCAGGGCGCGGTCCAGGCAGCCCTGGCGATTGACGCCGGCTTCAGCGAGGGCGCAACCATCGCGCGCAAGGATCCCTACGGCGAGGGCCTGCAGAATGCCTTCGTTGCGGACTTCGAGGCTGGCGGCGGCACCATCACCACCTCCTTGACCTACGACCCCACCGCGGCAACCTTCGATGCTGAGATCGCGGAGATCGCAGCGGGCAACCCGCAGTTCGTCCAGGTTGTCGGCTTCGATGAGAGCGTCAAGCTCCTCCAGGAAATGATCAAGCAGGGCATCGGCCCGCAGGATGTGCAGATCTACCTGGCTGACGGCAACCTCTCAACGACGGCGTTCAAGGACTTCCCCAAGGACACGATGACCGGCACGATCGGTACCGTCCCCACGGGCGATCCTTCAGTCGACATCGAGGCGTTCAACGCCAAGCTCCTCGGGCAGGATCCTGATCTCACCGACTTCGCCTACGGCGCACAGGCCTACGACGCGACGATCCTCGTTGCGATCGCGGCCGAGTACGCCGGATGCGCCGACGGCACCGCGATCGCTGCGGCCATGCCGATGGTGGCGAATGCCGATGCTGGTGGCGAGGCGTGCGGCACGTACGCCGACTGCGTCGCGATCATCCAGGCGGGCGGACAGCCCAACTACGACGGTGTGACCGGCCCGCTGGACTTCAACGAGTACGGCGATCCCAAGGCAGCGACCATCGACGTGGTGCAGTACCTCACCAACACCAAGTTCGAGAGCATTGAGGTCGTCGGACCCGTCGAGGTTCCCGTCCCGTAAGTCGCACGTTGGTATATCGGTTGGCCCGGCCCCCTTGGGGGCCGGGCCAACCGCGTGTGGGGGACGTGTGGTCCCGCATTCCTCCCGTGTGTCACGACGTCCGCGCGTGACGGGGATACCTAGGGTGGAAGGGGGGCCAGTCAGGCCATTCGAGTGCCGAGGGGGCGAGGGTTGTCGTGCGGTCACGAGGGGTGCTCTGGGCTGTGGGCCTGGCTGCGGTCCTGGTCGCCGTCGCGGCCATCGCCGTGTTTGCGGTGCAACGGTCGTCGACACAGGGCAATGCCAGCACCTCCGCAGGGGTCACCACGGACCCTGGCGCCGCGAGTGCGGCTGCACCTGCACCTCCCAGTGTCGTGCCGTGTACATCCACCGATCTCGTCATGGGCAGCCTGCTGCCCCTGACCGGTGATCTGGCGTTTCTCGGGCCAGCCGGCGCGACAGCGATCGATCTCGCCCTGGCCGATATTGACTCCGCGGGCGGGGTGCTCGAGCAGCCCGTGACCTACCTGGCCGGGGACTCCGGAGACGCCAGGACCGGTATCGCGGCTGAGGCCGTCACGAGCCAGGTCGCGAGCGGAGCACAGGCGATCGTTGGACCTGCCGCCTCGACGGTGACCATCACGGTGATCGACCAGACCATCGAGGCCGGCGTCGTACTTATCTCACCCGCCAACACCGGCCCGGGCCTGACGGACTACCCCGACCAGGGACTCTACTTCCGCATGGCTGCGTCGGACGTCGCCCAGGGATCCGCGCTGGCAACGGTCGCGGAGGGTCTCGGATTGACCTCCGGGGCTACGATCGCGCGAGCGGACCCCTACGGCATGGGAATCCAGAGCGCCTTCGAGGACGCATACGTCGCATCAGGTGAGGCCGTGGATGTGTCGATCACGTACGAGCCCGACGCCTTGAGCTTCGCCGGTGCGGTGGGGGAGATCGCGGCGACGGACCCCGAGTTCGTCCTTATCGCGGGCTTCGACGAGGCGGCCAACATCCTGCGCGAGATGACCCGCCAGGGCATCGGCCCGCAAGACGTTCAGGTGTTCCTTACCGAGGGAAGTGTGTCCACGACGGGTTATGCGGGCCTGCCCGAGGACGCCATGGCGGGTGTGGTGGGTGCCGTGCCCACGGGCGATCCGTCGGTGGACCTGAAGGACTTCCACCGACGCCTCCTCAAGCAGGTGCCTGACCTGACCACATTCGCCTATGCCGCCGAGGCCTACGACGCAACGATCCTTGTCGCCCTCGCTGCTGCGTACGCCGACTGCGCCGACGGCGGGGCAATCGCCAAGGCGCTCCCCGCGGTTGCCAGTGCCACCTCGGGCAG
>ERZ888423.2446-NODE-2446-length-13825-cov-6.368627_pt1 | contig 13825 bp, 12 predicted proteins | sample MGYA00520523_ERZ888423 | MGnify/ENA primary metagenome ERZ888423 (study PRJEB32303, sample SAMEA104408611) | aquatic metagenome | biome: Brackish water; feature: Pelagic; material: water | place: Baltic Sea | collected 2014-06-08T10:24:00 | depth 30,27 m ...
CTGCAACTAACCTGCAACTAACCTGCAACTAACCTGCAACTAACCTGCAACTAACATTATGCTGACTTGTAGGCGTATTGCTGTAAGGCACTGAGCTCAACGTATTCAAGGGCTTTAAGATTCGTCGCGTCCAGCACCACATCGGGTGCAACCCCTGCGTGGTAGGCTTGCACCCAACGTGTCACACATAAACACCAACGATCACCAGGTTTAAGCCCTACAAAGCGCCACTCAGGGCGAGGGGTTACCAAATCATTACCCTGAGCCACTGAAAAATCTAAGAATGCTTGGGTAACCCGGGCGCAAACAATATGCGTGCCGCTATCGGTCTCATCTGTTTCACAGCACCCATCTCGAAAGTACCCAGTTAAGGGGTCATACGAGCAGGGAACGAGTGGTTCGTTTAAAACATTTAAAGCTTCGCTTAGCGGTTCATGACTCATAAATTGGCTTTTGAAAAAGGGGTTAGTTGATTAACTTGCAAGGGCTATTTGTTATGGTGTGTGATCTATAGCTGGTTAATATTCTTGATGATTGATATTGCCTGTTCGTTTAAAGCTTGTCGCGTTTCATCGGTCATTTTTTCAAGTTGACGATAGGCCATGCCAATGCGGGGGTTGCGCTCAAATGAAGTACGGTGCCTATCATAAAAGTTCCAATATAAAGCATTAAACGGGCAGGCACGGTCACCTGTTTTAAGCTTTTTATCATAATGGCAACCTTTGCAATAATCGCTCATGCGGTCAACATACGCCGCACTACTCACGTACGGTTTGGTTGCCATAATACCGTTATCTGCATATTGACTCATACCCACCGTGTTGGGTAATTCCACCCATTCAAATGCATCAATATAAACGCCCAAGTACCAAGCATGAACCTGCTGGGGGTGTATACCAGCCAATAATGCAAAGTTGCCAATCACCATCAGCCTTTGAATATGGTGGGCGTAAGCATGCTCAAGAGATTGCCCAATTGATTGGGCCAAACAGTTCATCTTAGTATCACCTGTCCAGAACCAGCCGGGTAAATCAGTTTGGTGAGACAAGTGATTGGACTGGTCATAACCTGGCATGTGCGCCCAATAGATGCCCCTTACATACTCGCGCCAACCGAGTATTTGTCGAATGAAACCTTCCACTGCAGCAATGGGGGCGTTTTCATGTTGCCAAGCGTGTTGCGCGCGTTGTATGACCTCAAGGGGCGATAACATTTTGACGTTTAGAGCAAATGAAATGAGCGCATGAAACATTCGCCAATTTGAATGCGTCATGGCATCTTGGTAATCACCATAGTTGACTAAGCGATGGGTGATAAAGTCTTCAAGTTGAGCAAGTGCTTCTACACGATTAAGAGGCCATTTAAATTCATTTGCTCGAGGGTTGCCAAATGATTTGACGCCTTGGCTTTGAATGGTTTCCCACAAAATACTGTGATCATGGGTAGCACGGATGTCAGGGGGAACGGCGGGTTTCCCGCGCCAGGGCTTACGGTTCTCTTGATCAAAATTCCATTGGTCGCCAACTGGTTTTTTATTTTCCATCAAAACATCGTGTTTGGCACGAAGCTGTCGATAAAAGTATTCCATCAACCATTGTTTGCGACCTTTAAATATTTGTTCAGTCTCATCGCGTTGCGTGATGAAGTGTTCGGTGTCGATCATCTCAACAGGTAGGCGGTGAGTGCTCGCGTATTGCGCGAGTTGTTGATCTAAACGGTACTCGTCTGGGGCCTGATAAATGATACGATTCGCATCGTAGGTACCAATTAAATGGTCAAGGTTGGTGGTGATCGAATGCGAATTATTCGCGTCGTCAATTTTAAAATAATGTACGCGATGGCCGTTTAATTTTAAAGTTTGCGCAAAGTCACGCATGGCTGCAAATATCGCGAGTATTTTTTGTGCGTGATGCAATACATAATCAGTTTCTTGTCGCACTTCCATCATGACAAAGACAGTCTGCGGGTCAGCCTGTTTGAAATGGCTATGTTGGCTGTTGAGTTGATCACCCAAAATCAGATGAAGGGTTGTCATGCTTGCCACCTCTTTTGGTATGAACCATCTGGGTCATAGGTTTTCATTTGTTTGTCAATATTGAATTGTCGACCGCCTCTTGGGTCTGTGCCCACCCCAGCGATATAAGCCCAGTTGCCTTGGTTGCTATGCACATCGTAATCAATTAAGCAATGCTCAAACCACGCTGCCCCAGCCCGCCAATCTATACGTAAATTATGAATGGCATAACTGGCAACAATTTGCCGTAACCGGTTTGAAAGAAAGCCTGTGGTGAACAGTTCACGCATGGCGGCATTGATAAATAGTTGATCAGTTTCACCTGTTTGCCATCGCTGAAAATTTGCATTTGTATGCGCAGATGAATGCGAAGCGTGAAGTTCTTGTGGTCTCCGAGACTGATTGGTTTGGGCTGGTTTTTTTAAACCATTTTTTCTGAATAATGCAGCGCCGTATTTACGTGCCATCAGCCTGAAATGTTCACGCCAAAGTAGTTCAAAACCAATCCAGTAAGTGCTGTCATTGGCACCGTGTTTAAGCTCATGCTTTTGTAGAGCTTGCCAAATGGTTCGAGGTGACAGCGCACCATGAGCCAACCAAGGTGAAAAGTGAGTGGAGTAATTTAACCCGGTTAATTCATTGCGGGTGAGTTTGTAAGTTTGTGGAAGCTGACTAGAAAAATAGCTTGATACATGTTGTAGCGCTGCATATTCATCGCCAAACCATTTCGGTTGATCAAAGGGAAATGAGGAACGATGAGAGGTCGGAACCGCACCGAGTATGACTTCTGTTGCCTGCGTCGACATTGGCTTAATAACCCGTGTTGGGGTTGCTTTCAGGGCATGCGCTAATGGGCTCAGGGGTTGAATGTTTTTTCTGTAAGGGTTGCTATTTTCAACGGCCTGTCGAAACGCGGTAAACATATCAGGCGTGTCTTCGATAGAAAAGGGTAGTTGATTGTCTTCATACAAACACGATTGAATGTAACGATTGACGACCAAACCCGCTGCTAAAAGGCTTTGAACCTGCTGTTCTTCTTCAGGTGTTTCAAGCGCTTCACAAAATATGTGTTTAATGTTGTGCTGGTGAGCTAGGGCGATAATCGAAGCGATAGTTGAAGTGGCATTCGAAGTGTCAGTCGAGTCGGCAATAGTATTGGCGGTAGCAGTGATTGCTGAATATGTTTCAAAAACAACTAACGTTTGGCCATGGTTTTGCAACGCTTGGCGTAAGCCATCAATACCTTGACGTCTAAACTGCTGTCTGTTCAAGCTGTGGCGTTTAAAGCCCCATTGGGTTTCTTCATCTGTTAGCCCATGTGTAACATGTAAAACAGTTTGAGACATCGCGTGCGCTTGAGTCAAAGCTGGGTTGTCATGCAACCTTAAGTCTTGTCTGAACCAATAGATGACTTTTTCTAAAGTTTGAGCCATGAACTAAGCCTAAAGTTGTTTGGAGTCGTGTTGGGTAAAATCATATTGTGTGATGCAATCCAATTTGATGTGATGTGATGTGTTTTGTTTTTGTGTTGAATGATCTATTCTGGGTTTTATTAAGCTTTGCTCGATCGTCGACATTTTTCAGAGCAGTATTTGACCTCTAGCCACACTTTTTCCCACTTTTTGCGCCAAGCAAAACTTAAGCCGCATACTGGGCATATTTTTTCAGGTAAATTTTGTTTTTTAACGCCACGCATAATGAGCACAATTAATAAATTAGAAACGTAAACAAGTTTAAACTTACATAGGTTAAGAATTTAAATGCCTGTAAATGAATAGGGCTAATATTAAATACCTGCCTACCGCTTAACCTTTACTTTTCAATTGCTCATATGGTTTTAGACGTTGTCATTCTTTTCTTTGTGCTGGGTGTATTTGCCCGTTTAGTCGGCTCCGACTTACGATTGCCCGAGGCATTGTATGAAACCTTATCAATATATTTGCTTTTGGCAATTGGTTTAAAAGGCGGTATTGAACTGTCTCAACAACCCCTATCTTCGCTTGCGCCTGAAATATTGGCTGCCGCCTTGTTGTCTTTTTTAATCCCCCTTTTGCTCTATCCCATCTTTCGATTTGCTAAATTTAATTGGGCAGACAGTGCTTCTATCGGGGCACACTTTGGCTCGGTTAGTGTGGTTACCTTTGCAGTGGCCTTGGCTGCCTTATCTAAGCAAGGTATTGACTACGAATCACACGCACCCTTATGGGTTGCTGTTATGGAAGCCCCAGGTTTGGTAGCAGGTGTGTTGCTGGCCCGGGCCGCACAACGCCGTGCTGAATCAAGCCAACTCATGGGTAATAGCCCATCTACTGTTTCAGCGAAAGTCAGTTCTGCTCAAGGTGGGTGGAAAACCATTGCTCATGACGTCATCTTTGGTAAAAGTGTCTTGCTATTATTAGGCGGTTTATTTATTGGGGCTATTGCTGGTGTTGAAGGAACAGCGCCAATTAAAGCTTTGTTTATTGACCCCTTTAAAGGGGTCTTGGCATTGTTTTTACTTGAGCTTGGCTTGGTAGCGGGTGGCCGACTTGCAGAAGTTAAAAAATACGGTTTTAAAATTCTTTTGCTGGGCATTTCGGTGCCGCTTTGCTTGGCAGTATTGGGCATGTTCGTAGGTAACTTATTGGGCTTGTCGGCAGGTGGCGTGGCAATCTTCACAACCTTAGCGGCGAGTGCCAGTTACATTGCGGCCCCAACCGCTATGCGTATTGCGATTCCACAAGCAAATGCTGGGTTGTCTATTACCCTTTCACTCGGTATTGTGTTTCCGTTTAACGTCGTCATCGGCATACCCATCTATATTCAAATGGGTATGTGGGTAACCTCTTAAAGGTAATGTCATGAGTCTTATTAAACATCCCAAATCTTTGTTGGTAATTATTGCTGAGGCCAACTTAGAAAAACTATTAATTAAAGATATTCAAAAATTAGGCGCCGTAGGTTACACCGTTATAGATGTGCGGGGCGGCGGCCATAGCGGTGTCCGTGAGGGCACATGGGAAGCCGATCGAACCATTCGTATGGAAGTTATTGCTGACGAGAATATGGCCGACACCATTGCGCAGCACGTGCTTGAACAATATGGCAAAGACTTTGGCATAACTTTATACTTTTCAACTGTTTTGGTGCTTAGGCCACAAAAGTTTTAACGCTATTTAGCAATCGAGCAGTGCCCGCCCGTTGATGCTTGACCTGAACCAGCGGCTATAACGGGTGGGTCAAGTCTAAAGTCAACGGTGTCAGAGTGATAAAAGTCCCACCCTAAAAAGCTAACGAGGCAGACCCAGAAAATAATTTGTAGTTTTTTGGCTAATGTCATGGTCTAGGCCCTAAAACTTATAGTGACGTCTGAGACGCACACCAAAATAAGTACCAATAAAGGCTAAGGGTACCCATATCCAACCGTGCAAACTGCCTGTCGATATACCGCTTAGCATGGCACCAATGTTGCAACCAAATGCCAGCCTTGAACTGTAGCCCATTAAAAAGCCAGCGATCAAACCAATGACCCACTGTTGACTCGTCAACGGTTGACCAGACTGCGGTTGTTGGGCACTTATCCATAACGCCCCACTTAAAATGCCAATATTGGTAATAGACGTGACATCAAGTAAAACAACCTGTGTCAACCTCAGCCCATTTCCAGCTTGCCCCCAAAACATATTGCCTGATGGGTCAAACAAGCCTGTGGCATGCGCCACTTTGGCCGCCCACAAGCCAAAGCCATAGACAACTCCCCAAGGTTGACCGGCAATTAACAGATTGAGTGTGGCGAGAATGGCTAAAATTACGGCACCCCATACCCATTTACGGTCCCACCATGTTTGCTTAGGGCCCACCCACAGCCTGACCCCCAAAGCTACCAGTAAAAGAGCGGCTAATGTAACCACTAAAGCCTGTGATGGCCCTAAGTTGGAAATCAAACTGATGGGCTCAGTTTGACCCAGTTGCAGCCAATGACCTAAATGCACTGAGCCTAAAAAACTACCGATGGCAAATAAAGGCAAAATGCCTAGGTTAAGTGGCATACCTAAACCCGCCTTGTATAAGGTGCCCGAACCACAACCATCTGCAATTTGCATGGTTAAACCAAATACAAATGCGCCCACCAATAAACTTATGCTGGGCGGCCCCAAGGCGGCGTTGAGCTCAGGAAAGTGCCCAATTAACGGAATGGCCAGTAAAGCGGCAATACCTAACAATAAAAGCTGACCTGAAACCCCTCTTGGGTCGCGGTGTTCAATTAGTTGACGCCAACCCGTTGTAAAGCCAAATCGAGCGCCCGCTAAGGTGGCACCCATGCCGACTCCGATCAGAAACAAGATGCCTTGTCTGGCTGAAACTGACCAGACTAGAAATAGAAAAAAAGCGGTTATTAAAACCGCTAAGGGTGTTCGTTTCATGTTGCCGTGACCCGCTCAGGTTTTCTTCACGCTACCTGAGCTAGATCTTAAAAAATAGGGTTAGAGAAATAGGGTTAGAGAAATAGGATAACAGGCCATGAACGTTTACAGGTTTGCAAACCAAATTTTTGCATCGATGTATATTTGCTTGAAACGGTTTGGCACATTTTGCATGGGTAAGGCTTCAGGTGCTTGCGTCCAGTCAACCATAGAGCCGGCATAGAGCTTGACGTTTTTATCGCCCACTAACTCTGACAGCACGAACCAATTTGTCGCAGCCCAATGACCTGTATTGCAAAATGATACGATTTCTTGATCAGGTTGTTGTAAGTTGTACTTGGCGGCTACACTTTTTGCATCAGTTGCGCTGACCATTTGGCTGGTGCCAGGCTTGAACCATGATGAATGTGCAACGTTCACGGCACCCTCTAGCGTGCCAGGAAGTTTTGCTGCGGCATGACGGGTGTCACCCGTAAAAAACTCGGTTGGTCGGGCATCAACTAACACCGCTTTATTTGACTTAATCTCTTGCGCCAACTCACTTCGAGTAATTAAGTAGCTTGTATTGACGGTAGGTACAAACTGACTTGGTGCAACCGCAACAGGGCTATTGTCAAGCTTTAAGCCCGCTTGCTGCCAAGCTTTAACGCCACCATTCAAAATAGAAAGGCGCTGCAAACCTAATACTTTTAATGTCCAATACACCCGAGCTGACGCCCCAAAATCGGTGTCGTTGGCACCACTTGAGACGATCACCGCGTGCGTGTCAGGTGTTAAGCCCAAACCTTGCACCAGCGCTGTTAGTTTTTTGATTTCAGGTAATTCACCTGGGTTATTGGCTGCACCACGCCATTTAGCGTAAGGGGCGTTAACTGAGCCCGCAATATGGTTTGTCGCATAGGTTTTAGGGTCACGAATATCAATGATACGAACGACCGAATCATTTGTTCGTGCTTGCAACTCACTTGGGTTTAACAGGGGTTGCGCTGCAGACGCCTGAAATGAAAGGGCCCAAAATGTTGTGACGATGGCCAATTGACCGATTAAAGATTTTTTCATGATGGTTCTTAAGTCGTCTTCAAATGTTAGTTGTAAGTCTTTATTATGAGCAAAGTCTTTAGATCTGTTAACTACTTTTTAGTGAGCTTTATATAACCTTAGGAAATATAAAATGGCATGCCATCAGACATGCCATTTCTCAATTACTCAGTTACTCTAGTACTCAATAAAAAGCTTGTGCGTGCGCTTTAACCTTCAAACGCCAAGCGTGCAACAGCGGCTCGGTGTAACCGCTAGGTTGAGCTTCACCCTTAAAGACTAAGTCGCAAGCGGCTTCGTACGCCATTGATTTGTCAAAATTTGGTGCCATAGGCTGGTAAAGCGGGTCACCTGCATTTTGACCATCAACCACAGCAGCCATCCGTTCAAATGTTTCACGAACTTGGGCTTCGGTGACAATGCCATGACGCAACCAATTGGCGACGTGTTGGCTTGAAATGCGCAAGGTTGCACGGTCTTCCATTAAACCGACGTTATGAATGTCTGGCACTTTTGAGCAACCCACGCCTTGATCAATCCAGCGAACCACATAACCCAAGATACCTTGAATGTTGTTGTCAAGTTCTTGTTGTTTTTCTAATGCTGACCACCCGGTGTCGGTGGCAACAGGAACCGTGAGTAAACCGCCTAATAAGGCTGCTCGTTCAGCAGTGGCATCAATTTTTTCGAGCTCTTTTTGAACGTCAGTGACGTTCACTTGGTGGTAATGTAAAGCATGTAAAGTCGCTGCGGTGGGGCTCGGTACCCAGGCCGTATTGGCACCCGCTTTAGGGTGTGCAATTTTTTGTTTGAGCATATCAGCCATCAAATCGGGCATGGCCCACATGCCTTTACCAATTTGAGCTTTGCCCCGTAAACCGCAAGCCAAACCAACTAACACGTTGTTACGCTCGTAAGATTGAATCCAGGCGCTGGTTTTCATGTCGCCTTTGCGAATCATGGGGCCGGCATGCATGGCAGTGTGCATTTCATCGCCTGTACGGTCTAAGAAGCCGGTGTTAATGAAAGCAACACGGCTCTTAGCGGCATCGATGCAGGCTTTGAGATTAACGCTGGTGCGGCGTTCTTCGTCCATAATGCCAAGCTTGACGGTGCTGTCAGGCAAGCCAACAAGTTTTTCAACCTGTCCGAACAAATCTGAGGCGAAGGACACCTCTTTGGGGCCATGCATTTTAGGTTTAACAATGTATACGCTGCCGGTACGACTGTTGCGTAAAGGTTGGCCATCAGCTGTTTTATTTTGCCCTTTTAAGTCATGCAAAGCGATTGTAGTGGTCACAATCGCGTCGAGTATCCCTTCAGGAATTTCTTTTTGTGTACCGTCAGCCGCGTCATACAAAATGGCAGGGTTGGTCATGAGGTGGCCAACGTTACGTAAGAACATTAATGAACGACCATGCAAACGAACTTCACCGCCATTTGGGTCGGTGTACAAACGGTCGTTATTTAATTGGCGAGTGGTTGTTTTACCACCTTTGGTGATCTCTTCTTTTAAAGAACCATTCAAAATGCCCAACCAATTGCGATATGCCAAAATTTTGTCATCCGCATCAACTGCAGCAACTGAGTCTTCCAAATCTAGAATAGTTGATAAGGCAGCTTCAAGCACCACATCACTCACTCCCGCGGCATCAGTTTTGCCAATGGCGGTTGAAGGGTCAATGATGATGTCAATATGTAAGCCGTTATGCACCAATAAAATAGAGGAGGGTGACGAGGCTTGACCTTGAAAACCGACCAACTGAGCGGCTTCTTGCAATGTGGTCGTTTGACCGTCTTTAAGGGTGACTTTTAAGGCGCCTGAGTCAATGCTGTAAGCCGTTGAGTCTAGATGTGAACCGCGCGCTAACGGCGCTGATTCATCTAAGAATTTTCTGGCAAAATCAATGACAAGAGCCCCGCGCTTAGGGTTGTAACCACCGCTGCGTTCACAACCATCATCTTCAGGTAAAGCATCTGTTCCATAAAGTGCGTCATACAAAGAACCCCAACGCGCATTGGCAGCATTTAAGGCGTAACGTGCATTGAGAACGGGCACAACCAATTGAGGACCAGCTTGAATCGCCAACTCTGCATCAACATTGGCTGTTGTGGCCGCAACCTGACTCGGTTCAGGTACCAAGTAACCAATGGATTCTAAAAAGGCTTGGTATGCAGCGGGGTCTGTGACAGGGCCAGGGTTGGCACTATGCCATTGATCAAGTTCTATTTGTAAGCGATCGCGTTCAGCAAGTAAATGTATGTTTTTGGGGGCAAGATCTAAAACGATATCGTTAAAACCTTGCCAGTAGGCTGCGGGCTCTAAGCCTGTGCCGGGCAAAACTTCTGACTCAATAAACTGCTTGAGGGGGGTTGCTACATGTAATTTGTGAACTTGTGTGCGTAATGTCATATTTTATGTCTCGATAATAAGAGTGGCAATAATGAACGTATTCTAACAATGAACGGTAGACCTGTTTTTTAAACCCACGTGTTCAGCGGAGTTTACTTACTTTTGTTTAGGCCTTAATTTAGGACTGTATTCGCATAAATCAGCAATGCTACATAGGTGGCATTGTGGAGTTGAGGCCTTGCAAACATAGCGACCATGCAAAATCATCCAGTGGTGGGCGTTTAATTTGTATTCTTTAGGTACAAATTTTTCTAAGCTGCGCTCAACAGCCACCACATCTTTACCAGGGGCAATTTTGCTACGGTTTGACACCCTAAATATGTGGGTGTCAACCGCAATGGTTGGCCAGCCAAATGCGGTATTTAAAACCACGTTAGCCGTTTTTCGACCTACGCCTGGTAATTGTTCTAACGCCTCACGGTCTTCAGGCACCTCACCCCCGTACAAGTCTATCAATATTTTGCTGGTGGCCCAAACATTCTTGGCTTTGGTTCGATACAAGCCAATCGTTTGTATATATTTCTCAATGCCAGCCACACCCAGTTTGTATAAGGCTTGTGGGGTGCCATATTGTGCAAATAAAGGCTCTGTTGCTTTGTTAACTGATTTGTCAGTCGCTTGAGCCGATAAAAGTACAGCAATTAACAACTGAAAGGTTGATTGGTAATTGAGCTCTGTTTTCGGGGCAGGGTTGGCGGCCTCAAATCGTGCAAATATTTGTGCTCGTTTGTCTGCATTCATATGATTAGGTTAATGCGTCGTTGACGTTAATTTATTTATTTAGTGGTTGAGTGGCACCGACCGATTCTTTTGCGCGACGTGCTTTTACGCGCGCCATGACATCTTCTAATATGCTTGCTTTATTAACTGACGTGGGTACAGTTGGGGTCTCTGAAGGGGTGTCTGCTCGCGCCAGTCGCTCGCGACGGTTGTGATAGCGGTTGCGGGCAACGTTAGCACGTTCAGGTGACCAGTCTAATGCGGTGGGCGCGACAACCATTTCAATGCAGTCAACCGGGCAGGGGGGTAAGCATAACTCACAGCCCGTGCAGGCGTCAGCTATGACAGTATGCATACGTTTGTTGGCACCTACTATGGCATCAACGGGACAGGCAACAATACAAAGGGTACAGCCTATGCAGTGTATCTCGTCAATTACAGCAATCTTGAATGGGCCTGGTTCACCACAGTCGGGGTCTATGCGTTCGGGCTGCTGTTTAAGCAACTGAGAAAGTAGCAACATGCCGGGTTCACCGCCGGGTGGGCAACGATTAGGTTTGGTTGAACCGTCTGCTAGAGCTTGGGCGTATGGCCGGCAACCATCAAACCCACACTTGGTACATTGGGTTTGAGGCAGCAGGGCATCTATTTGGTCAACAAGAGCTAAATGCAAAATAGTGTTTAGGCGTTTCGAATGAATGCATGTATTTTAGGGTAAATCATCTCTCGCCAACGACGCCCAGCAAAAATACCGTAATGACCGCACTCAGGCGCAGTAAAGTGTTGTTTGTTAGCGGCAGGTATGCCAGAACAGAGCTTTTGTGCGGCTTGCGTTTGACCTTCACCAGAAATATCGTCTAACTCACCTTCGATGGTGAATAACGACACATTTGTAATGTCAGCGGGTTTGACGGGTTTATCATCAACCATCCAGGAGCCTTTTGGCAGCACATGCTCTTGAAACACCATTTTGATTGTATCAAGGTAAAACTCTGCAGGCATATCTAATACGGCGTTGTACTCGTTGTAAAACTTACGATGCCCTTCTGCGTCGGCATCGTCACCTTTAACCAAGTCTAAATAAAAATCGTAATGAGACTTGACGTGTCGATCAGGGTTCATCGCAATAAATCCGGCATGCTGCAGAAAACCGGGGTAGACACGTCGACCTGCACCGGGGTATTGATTGGGAACAGTGTGAATTAGTTTTTCTTCGAACCATTCAAAGGGTTTGTTTTCTGCAAGACGATTAACCTGAGTGGGTGATTCGCGAGAATCAATCGGGCCGCCCATCATCACCATACTTTTAGGTAAGGCAGCGTCTTTGGCCGAAGCCATCAAAGAGATGGCGGCTAAGACGGGAACGGTAGGTTGGCAGACTGAAATAACATGTACATCGGCGCCTAAATGCCGAAGAAGTTTTTGAATGGTCAGCACATAGTCGTTTAAATGAAACGGCCCTTCTGAAAGTGGCACCATGCGCGCATCAACCCAGTCGGTTACGTAAACGTCGTGTTCGGGCAACAGGGTGCGAACGGCGTCACGTAACAACGTGGCATGGTGGCCTGAAAGGGGGGCAACCAACAGAATACAGGGGTCTTGTGGGCGGGTTTTTGGTAAATCACGCACAAAATGAACCAATTGACAAAATGGTGTTTGGGTTGTTATTTCGGGCTTAACCGCAACCGTCAACCCATTAATGACTGTTGTGTCTAGATCCCAATCGGGTTTGGTGTACGCTTTGCCGAGCCGGTTTACCAATTCATAACCCGCTGCAAGTGATCTTGATAGGGGGGTGTAAGCAAATGGGCTAGCAGGGTTAGTAAATAAACTTGAGCCTATATCGGTCAGGCTAAGTAGTGGTGACATGAGTGCTTTTTGCATCTCGTGAAGGTGATAAAGCATACTTTCTTTTTCCCCTCGTTGTGTAGCAGATAACTTACTTATTATCAGGGGTTAGATAGCATTTACAAAGAAATTTTAGGGTTTATTTCAAATTTATTTCAACGTTGTTATGACACAACTTAGGGTAACAACTAATCGCTAAAGTGGGCCCTTTTACCAATAGTTTTCAACCGCTAGCGTACCCAACACACCACGCCGGCCAGCCGCAAAGCCGTCTAATGAAAGTAAATTACGCATCTCAGTCACCATGGCGGGGTTGCCGCACAGCATGATGCGTGATTGCTCTGGGTTAAGGGGTTCGTTGGCTAAACTTTCTAACGTATCGTTTTCGTATAGTGAGGTAATACGGTTGGGGCCATTAAGCGCTGCCTGAGAACAAATGGGTAAATATTTAAGTTTGCCGCCCGATGCGTCTTGTCTTTGCTCAACCAAGCTTTCAATTGAGTCACGGTAAGCCAGTTCGTCAGGTGTTCGCACGCCATGAACTAGCACGACTGTTTTAAATTGTTGCCAGATATCAGAAGATTCAAGCATCGGTAAAAATGCTGAAATACCCGTGCCGGTTGCTACCAGCCACAACGAGTCAGCTGGTGTAAAGCGATCAAGTGTTAAAAAACCAAAAGACTGGCGCTCGACCCAAATGGGGGCACCAACAGGTTGCTGTTCAAGCAGGGGGCTAAATTGGCCATCAGGTACCACCACACAATAAAACTCAAGCTCGGTCTCAAGTGGGTGTGTCACCATTGAGTATGCGCGCCAAACATCTGGCTCGGCTAAGTCAGGTTTTGACTTCAGGCCGATACGTGCAAACTGACCAGGTAAATAATTAAATGAGGCGTCTCGGGTTGTGCGAACTGAAAATAACCGGTCAGCAAGCCAAACCATACGATGCGTTATGGTTTCGCATGTGTATTTGAGTTCAGCGGGCTGAGCAGGGTGCGAAGGTGGAGCAGGCGATTGAGTCAAAGCAAGTCAGGCTACTTTTCAAGATATTGAAGCTTGCCAATCACACCATTCCATTGGTCAGCTTCGGGCAAAGGAGCTTTGGTGCGAGTGATACTGGAAAACTTAGGTGTTAGTTCAGCGTTTAGAGCGATAAATGCAATTTGGTCAGCTGGCACGTCTTCTTCGGCAAAAATGGCATTGGCGGGGCATTCAGGTATGCAAACTGCACAGTCAATGCATTCGTCAGGGTCAATAACTAAAAAATTTGGCCCTTCACGAAAGCAGTCAACCGGGCAAACATCAATGCAGTCGGTAAATTTACATTTGATACAGTTTTCAGTTACGACGTGGGTCATTGCATATTCACTTTCTAAAAAACTCAATATA
>ERZ888423.2447-NODE-2447-length-13822-cov-86.179051_pt1 | contig 13822 bp, 21 predicted proteins | sample MGYA00520523_ERZ888423 | MGnify/ENA primary metagenome ERZ888423 (study PRJEB32303, sample SAMEA104408611) | aquatic metagenome | biome: Brackish water; feature: Pelagic; material: water | place: Baltic Sea | collected 2014-06-08T10:24:00 | depth 30,27 m ...
CAGCCGGGCCAGCTACATGGCGAAGACTATCTAGGAGCAGCCAACCAACCAGGGGGGCCGGGTCGGGATGGTGACGAAGCAGCCATAGCGAACCTCGGCCTATTTCATAGGCGCCCCGTGCTGCGGGGTCATCGTGAAGGTGGCAGATAGGACAGGGGCTGCTCATGGATCGCTGCTAAAAGACGTGGCTCTAAGAACCCAATAGGTGGACTGTTAGCAACCTCTCGCTGCCCCTCCTGCGATGCTCCCACAGGTAGACTGCCTGCCAGGTACCAAGCAACAAACGGCCAGCCTCAAACGAAAGGCTGAGCTGACTGGTAGTGAGGGCCGTGCGGATGTGGGCCGGCATGTCATCTGAGCCTTCATCAGCGTGTACGTAGGGGCGCAGTTCACCCCGGCCACTAACCGGACGAATGCCCTCCTCGGGCACCAGGGCGCGCAGGTAGCTGGAGAGGTCACGCAATACGCGTGGGTCGGCGTTTTCGTTGATGGTGAGACTGCATGAGGTGTGCAGACACACCAGGTTGAGCAGCCCCTGCTCCATGCCGCTAGAGGCCAAGGCGGCATTGAGTCGGCCGGTGAGATCGGTAAAACCCTCACCTGGGGTCACCACCCGCATGGTCTCAAGGCTTTGGCGAAGCATGCAGAATGGGTTGGTATCCGCTCCTGCCTAGCACCGGCTGCCATGCGCATATTGCTGTCCCTGTTGATCGTGTTACCAGGCCTGGCATTGACCGCTCCAGCCGCCCAAGCCCAGCGCCAGGTTCCGAAAATCGGCGAAATCTGTCCAATGGGATACGTAGACATGCTGAATGGCAGATGCAGCACCCTGGGACTGATGACCTACACGGTGCAACCCACCAACGGCGAAGCCTGCCCTGCAGGTTGGATGAACGTAGGCGGTAACTACTGCCGCAAAAAGTGAGTCCCACCGCTGGCAACAAATATTTGAAGGCAGCCGATTCCCCAGCTCTCACCCTTCTCTACGATGGGGGTTGCCCCCTCTGCCTGCGTGAAGTGGAGCTACTGGGCCGCAAAGACAGGCAGCGCCACGGGGAGCAGCTGAAACTCGCTTTTGTGGACATCGATCAGGCCTACTACAACCCTGATAGCTACTCCGGCATCAGCTATAGAGAAGCTATGGGGCGCATCCACGCCATTGATGGAGATGGTGCCGTGCTGCGGGACGTCGAGGTGTTTAGACGGGCCTACGGCCTCATCGGCTGGGGCTGGATCTATGCCCCAACCCAGTGGCCCCTACTCCGCCCCATGACAAACCTTGCCTACGGCATTTGGGCAGGTATGCGGCTGCGGATCACAGGACGACCGAGCTTGGAAAGCCTCTGTCAAGGGCGAAAAGATATTTGTCGCCGCGACTAACGCACATGTAGTTGAGCTACTTGTAATCGACAGCCCTAGAATGGAATGAAACCGTTACTGAGCAACGGCCGTATTTCCCTCAAAATCCAAGCAAAGTTGGTCTATGGGCAACTTGCATCGCCGTCCGCTGCTGCTGGAGCGCATACCAGAACGCCGAGAACCATGCTGCTGCCTTAGGGCCCAGACTCGCTCGCGGGCGACTGCGGCCGCCGTATGCCAATCGATCAGCGGCAGCGGGTAGGAGCGAGCGATCTCGATGCCAAGCCGGGCCTGGCTGCGGCCATCCATGGTCCAGGGGGTGTGCAAATACACCGGTGGAACCGCCGCCAGCTCGGGCAGCCAGCGGCGGATGAACACACCCTCGGGGTCGTGGTCTAGACCCTGCTTTAGCGGGTTGTATATGCGGATCGTATTGATGCCGGTGGTGCCAGATTGCATCTGACACTGGCTCCAGTGAATGCCAGGTTCATAGTCGACGAATTGGCGGGCAAGATGTAAACCGCTCTCACGCCATGGAATCCACAACTGATAGCTGGCCACGGACAGCAGCATCGCCCGCATACGGAAATTCAGCCAACCGGTTTCGTTCAGAGAGCGCATGCAAGCATCCACAAAAGGAAGGCCCGTGCGCCCCTCTGCCCAGGCTGCCAAACGCTCATGGTTACTTTCTCGCAGTCCGGCAGTGAGGGGATGGAGCTCGCTGTATTCCATGCTCAGCTGGCATTCCAACTTCTGGATGAAATGGCAATGCCAATGCAGGCGCTCATCAAAGCGCTGCAAGGAGCGCCGCCAGGGGGCCACCGCAAGAGCCTGGCGGCGTAGGCGGCTTTTTTGCACTACCTCACGCATCGACAAGCTGCCCCAGCTGAGATGGGGCGAAAGGCGCGAGCAGCTGACGTCGGCCGTATTGGGGCTAGACAACCCCGATTGGTAGGAGCGGCTGCGCTGATCCAAGAAGGAAGCGAGGGTTATCAAGCCCTGGGCTCGCCCCCCCTTTTGCCGACCAGGGCAGTAATCGGGCTCCAGTCCCAGCGCTGCTGCCATAGGCAGGGCGCCGGGGTCGAGCCCGGGCAGCGGGGTGAGTCGGGGCGGCGCGGCGCTCAACTCCTCAGCCATGCGCTCCTCCCAGCGCTTTGCCCAGCCCGTTCGCCTGCTGAGCCGCCGGATGACACCAAATTGGGGAATCTCCTGCCACTCAATGCCGTGCTGGCGGGCCCAGTCAGCGACGCGCCGGTCGCGGGCGTAGGTCCAGCCGTTGCCAGTTTCCTCATGACTCCACAAGCCAGCTACGCCAAACTGTCGATGGGCCCGCTCCAGCACCTGCTCAATCGCACCGATGCGCACCACAAGTGGTTGGCCGAGGCCGCCAAGGGCCGCGCGCAGCTCTACCAGGCATTCGCGGCAAAATTCCCACTGCCGGGCGGAGCTATCTGGCTGGCGCCACAGGTCTGGCTCTACCACGTAGAGCGGCAGCACTGGTCCCCGCAGCGAAGCCTCCAATAGGGGCCTGTGATCAAAGCTGCGTAGATCGCGCTTGAACCAAACGATTTGCAGCGGCCCCATGGCATGAGAGGCGAAATCCGCAAAATGAGGTTAATCAATCAGGAGCCAGCCAGGCGGCCCAACCTGGTTACGGTGGCACCTTTCCCATCTCCCCCACCTGAAGCCCGCGATGATCTATCTGCTGCAGCATCTGGCCGTAGTGCTGAGCCTCGCCCTATTTCACATCGTTGGTCCCGTACCTATAGACCTGGGGGTGCACGACGGCGCCCTTGCTCCCTGTCCTACGCCAGCTCACTGCGCAAGGGCAGACTGGCCGATCCAGAAGGGCAGGGGTGATACCCCCCAAAGCGTCCTCGAAAGCCTGATTCCAGTGCTTGAAGCGATGGGCGGCGTGGATGTTGTGGAGAGAGCTGAGGGCTATCTGCACGCAACCGCAACCAGCTCCCTGTTTGGCTTCGTCGACGATCTAGAGCTGTACGCAGACATTGAACATGGAATTCTCCAAGCTCGCTCCGTTTCCCGGCTTGGCGATTCAGATTTGGGGGTCAACAGCAAACGCCTAGAAATCCTGCGCCAAGCGCTCCTGCCAGCTCCGCAGGTGTGAAATCAGCTGGCCGCCAACCTCCTCGGGGTGACGAAGAAACTTCATCGCAAGCCAATTCAGATCTTGTTCAACAGGGAGGCTTTGGGGCCGGCTTTGCTGATTCAGTAGCTGACTTCAAGCCGTCAAACAACTGACCAAGCAAAGTTGCCATATCAGGGGGCAGTGCAGCCTGGGGAGAAGCCTCAGAGGCAAGTACCAACAAGGCACAGGCATCAACCAAACGGGAGGCCTCTGATGCCGTGAGGGCGATCAGATGCTCACCATTGCAACGCGTAATTCGCATACAGCTGCATTCTCACTAGTTAAACGGTACTCCGCAAAGGGATTGCGTGTGATCGAGCAGTCCCTAATGGCTGAATTAAGGGTTCAGCAGCTGTTCAGCCCAGGCCCCAGAGGCGCTCCAGCGCCTGCGCCGGTGGGGTGGCCCGCCAAGTTCCAGCAACTCAACCTGATGCACCTCAAAGCTCAGCAGTTCAAAGTTGCTGGGCAGGGGTGTGGTGTCGCCTAGTTCCTTTGGAAAAGCTGCCTCCAGCTCGAGGGGAATTCCTGGCTCAGGCCAGCCCCACAAAGCCCTAGCGGAGGGTGTGAGGCTTTGCCAATGGTGCTGCCGCTGGATCAACAGCTCCGCTGCAGGAAGCTGGCATCGCCTTGAGCGCAAGCGAAACTGGCTGCGTGCCCGGGGCAAAAGCCAGCAGATTTCCGCCTCTGGCAAATTTCGCAGCTCGCTGGCTTTCTCACTGCGACCATCAGTGAACAAATCCAGAACCGCTGGAGCTGACCAGCCCCTAAACACCAAGGTGCGCACCCTGGGAGTGCCATCACTGGCGACAGTTGCAAGTTGCAGCCAGCGGCAATTGGAGGATCTGCCCTCCCTCTGCAGGGCAGCTCGCAAGAGGGGGCGCCATGGGGGAAGGCTATCCATTAAGCCTCCGCTAAGACTCCGCAAGCAGCACGCTGGTTCAGCGGTTTGAGTTGCTGGCTTTTATTGGCACGTAAGCGGGGGCCAATCCTGAAATGCCAGCGGAGGGGGCAGAAGTTTCTGGCTTGATACGAACAGCTGACTTAAGGAGCAGACCCTTCAGCATGCCGGCATCAAATGAAAAGCGGCCAGGACCAACAAGTAAGAGGGCAAGGCTGCCGCCCAAATAAAGGACTACCAGCTCGAGCACATAAATGTTGAGCCCTGCGGTAAGGATGTGTTGGTAGGCGGCAACTGTCATAGTGCCGGTAAGGGCAAGAGCTCCAACTGGTGTCAGCAAGCCGAGAATCACCAACCAACTGCCGATCAGCTCAGAGAAGCCTGCGGCATAAGCAAAAAACAAGGGAAATGGCAGGTGCAGAGATGCCACATAGGTATTGGCAAATTGTTGCGGATCGGCAAGTTTTTCCTGGCCATGGTGAATCATCATCACGCCGATAGCCAAGCGAAGCAGCAGCAGGCCGAGCGACGCAACCGCGCCTGGCTTCAGCACATAGGCCTCTAAACCGGAACGGATCCGTTGAGCCTGGCCAGTCGTGATCCATTGATCATTTGCAGGGCTCTGGGCGGCAGCCGGTTGATCAGCAGGGCGGCTGAGGGCGACAAACCAAAGAGCCATACAGGCAGCCAAGAAGCCTCCAAACAGCTCAAGAAGCAGGGGCGTGGACATGGTGAAACGGTTACTTCACCAATTCTGGCAAGCTTGATGAAGAAACGTGAAGCAGCACAAGCATCGGGAGGACGCTCTGTAGAAAGCGTTGAATAGGCGGGGGTGAGCCAGCTCGAGCAGCACACGTTGGCGGCTGATTTCACTAATGGTTGCCATTAGCCGCTTGGGGTTGAAATTGAAAAGCAAGCCATTGAAATGGCTGGTCTCTACAGAGCAAGATTGACCTGGTTGATAGATCGACTGCTGGCCAGCGCGATCAAGCACCTTGCCATCGATGCGAAAACGAGTGCTGCCAACGTATGGGTTTTCCAGAGTCCAACCAACCCATTTGATGGTGAAGCGACGCATCGGGAGGCGGAGCAGAAACTGCCACGGCAATACCCATTTATCCCAATGGATTTAGGCAGAAGGGTAAGTCAGTTTTGAATGTTTTCGGCTTACTAAGCATTAATTTCCAAAATCAGGGGGTTTGCTGAAAGATCTGCTCTAAACGCTCGCGGCTGAAGTCGACGTAAAGCACCTCTTCGCCTGCCTGGGGAGCCTCTGGGTGAACCCTGCTGCGCTTGCGAGGAGCTCGAAGCGAATCACTCTCCTGGGAATTACGCAAATTTTGAGTCATCAGAGCAAAGGCGCCGCCTGCGATGGCCGCAAAGAAAACCAAATAAATGAGTGCCAGTAAATCGTTCATTAGTCCGTCAGCTTTCACAAATCCTAATATGAAGAAATGTGAAACGTGGCTTTGGGCCCTGCCGCTGCGGCGCTCAGATCCCATAGCAGCCGCGCCAATGGATCGGAGCAAGCCTCCGCACTGGGTTGGCTGGCCTCAAAACGCAGCCGACCTGGCCCCACAACTCGGTTGCTCAGGTAGTGGAAGCCACTGGCGTGCTGTTTTGAGCCAGCGGCAAAGCCGGCCAACAGGGCGCCTGCCCTCTGGGGAGTTTCGGTGAGCCGCAGCAGGTCGCGGGCAACGAAGGCGAACAGGGCCTGGCCCACGGGGTTATGGCTGCAGCTGTAGCGGAAAAAGCCGCCCTTGCTGCGCGGGATCACCAGCCCCGGGCTCCAGGCGAGCACCGGCAGCTGAATGCCCTGCTCTCTCAGCCGCCGCTCCGCCTCCCTTGCCATCAGCAGGTTGCAGAGCTTGCTGTCTTTGTATGCCTTCTCGGCATTGAAGCTGCCGCTGCCATCCAGCATTAGCGCCCCAGGACCCTGGCGCAGACCAGCAAGATCCCCGAGGCCAGCCGGGAGGCCCACTTTTCCTCCGGCACTGGTGGGGTCATGCACCTCCGATGCGGTGACCACCAAGCGAGGGGCTGTGCTGCGAATCAACAGGGGCAAAAGTTGCTGCAGCAGGGCCTGGTGGCCTAGGTGGTTGACGGCGATAGTCAGTTCAAACCCCTGGGCCGACCAGCGGGGCTCGACCATGCCGCTGTACTGCAAGCCGGCGTTGAGCACCAAGGTGTCGATCGGCTCGCCCTTTGCCAGCAAGGCATCAGCACAGCGCCCGATACTGATCAGATCGGCCAGATCGCAAGTAGGGGTATCGATGCTGCCGCTCAGGCGCTGGCGCAGGAGCGCGGCGGTGGTCCCGTCCCGGCAGGGAATGATGAGCTTGTGACCGGCCTGGAGCAGCAGGGTTGCCGCCTGAAAACCGATCCCGGAGCTGCCACCAGTGAGCAGGATCTTGCGCGCGGCTCCATCACTGTGCTCATCAACCGCCATGGCATCTGCTTCCGGCAAGACTCGATTCTGTTGATCCAATAGGCGGATCGCCAGGCAGCCAAGCGCCACGATGGTCAGCTCAAGAGCGCAGTGATCCCCGTGGCCAGCACCGAGTTAGCCCCAGATGCCCTGGTTGAGCGGCTAGCGAGCGTTGCGGGGATGGGTCGGGGACGCCGCCGTTTGGTGCTTCTGCTACCCCAGCTGGGGGATTTCGACAGCCTCGAATACGCCCAGGCCCTGGTAGCCGCTTTGCCGCAGCTGGAGTCTGCTGGCATCGTTGTGCTGGCAATCGGTATCGGCCAGAGCGCCGGAGCCGATCGCTTCTGCGAGTTCACAGGCTTTCCCCGCGAGCTACTGCAGGTGGATGCAGACCCACAACTGCACCGTGCCCTAGGCCTCTACGAAGGCCTGCAGCAACTCGGCGGCCCCTGGCCCAACCTGCTTTTGATGTGCGCCGGCATCGGCTCCCCCGGCACCCTGGCCGAGGTGCTGCGCGGCTACACGGGCGATCGAGCGGCTCCCCAGCGAATCGCCGACGACGAGACCATCCAGGCCGGCCCCTTGCCACCTATTAAAGGTTCGTTCTTTGCCAGGGCTGGCGGGACCGGATTCCAGCGCCCCTTCGAACTGGCCACGGTTCGCCTGCGCAACATGAGCGAAGTGTTGGGCAACTGGCGCACCTACGTGCCTTGCGACGACTTTCTTACCCAGCGCGGCGGCACCTTCTTGCTGGAGGAAGACGACACCCTGCTCTACAGCTACAAGGACCGCGGCATCCTCGGCTTCTCGGCATCCATGGCAAGGCCGCTCAGCTTCCTGGATCCTTACCTCGAATGAGCCTTTAGCCCACGGACCCTCGTCATATCGCGTTACAGTCCTCCGTAACAAACCGCAACACTCATGGCCAATTCTGCTGCCCGCTTCGGATTCGTTGAATTTGCTGAAACCTGGAATGGCCGCCTGGCCATGCTCGGCTTCGTGATCGGCCTTGGCACTGAGCTACTCACAGGCCAAGGCATCCTTTCCCAGATCGGTTTGGGTTGATCAGCATGGAAACCGATTACACCGCCGCCATTTTCACCGTGATCGCCCTTGTGGTGGTGCTTGGTGGCATGAGCATCTATGTGCTCAGTCGCCCCACCGATCTGACCCCTAGGTCCAGATAGGCGCAACCCTCGAGATCGTTGAGTTTCTTACACCTCCATCTTTGCTGCAGAACCAATGACGAACACTCCGGCTGGCCGAGAATGGCTGAAGCATCGGGCCGAAGAGCTTATTTTATTGGAGCAGCTCAAACGAGTTGAACTATTTAACGGCCGGGCGGCAATGTTGGGTATTGTGATTGGCATCATTACTGAAGGGCTTACGGGCTCCGGTATTGCCCATCAGATTGGCCTCGGAGCCCTAATAGACGGTTACGCGGCCTGTCGTACCCAGTTTCTGCCCTTCTGCTTCTGATCCCGCTAAATGCGGCAAGGAAATTTGCAGCCTAAATTCGCTAATCTTCAAGCGGACCTTGCGGTGCCCTTGCCCCAGTTATGGAGTCAGCTTGATCAGCGGCAGCTCAGGCCAGAGCTGATGGATCAGCCCGGACTTGATCCTATCCATCATCAGCAAGCCCTGCTTGGGCTGGCTCGCATCAATGGCTTGACCCGCAGTGCTGCTTGCTTCTTTCCCGATATCCGTCGTCTAGCAAAATTGAATCCAGCTAGGCGGTTGCGCCTCCTTGATGTGGCCTGCGGTGGGGGCGACACAGTACGTGCCATTAGTCGCATGGCCCGGCGCGAAGGCATTAATCTGGAAGTGCACGGCTGCGACATCAGCTCTGAAGCTGTTTCCCTGGCAAGGGCCGCTGCAAAAGCTGAGGGATTGGAAACTCATTTCTTCCAAACCGATGCAATCAATACCCCTCTTCCTGGTGGTTATCACCTAATTACCACCTCTTTGTTTTTGCATCACCTCAGGGAATCCGATGCAGAAAGTTTGTTGCGCTCTATGGCCGCCGCCACCCTCGAGCAGCTGTTGGTGCACGACCTAATCCGCAGCCACGTTGATCTACTGCTCACCTGGATCGGCACCCGGCTGCTGAGCCGCTCGCCGATCGTGCAGATTGATGGTCCACTCTCGGTGGGGGGTGCCTTTCAACTCGATGAAGTGGCGCAGCTGGCAGCAGCGGCTGGCCTGGTTGGTACAGAAATCAGCCGGTTTTGGCCCGAGCGCTTCCTTCTCAGCTGGAGCCGGAATGCCCCTAGCCCCTGAGGTTCAAGGGTTACCTAGCTCCACTTGCTGGGATGTGGTGGTGGTGGGTGCTGGACCGGCCGGCGCCGTTGCCGCCCATGGTCTCGCCAGCCGGGGGGCGCGCGTGTTGCTGGTGGAGCAGCGCCTGTTCCCGCGCTGGAAAGTCTGCGGGGCCTGCCTCAGCCCCCAGGCCCTGGCAGCACTTGAAGCCGCAGGACTTGCCGACCTAGTGGCAGCCCAGGGTGGCCTCTCCCTTGAGCGGCTGCAATTGGGGGTAGCCGGACTGGTGAGCCCAATCGCCCTGGGGGCTGGCCGGGTCCTATCCCGCTCTCGCCTTGATCAGGCGCTGCTGGAAGCAGCTGTTGCTGCTGGTGCCACGGTGCTAACGGGTACCCGAGCCGTATTAGGAGCCACCGCCACCGGCCTAGAACCAGACCGGGAGGTGGTGCTGCAAACAGGCACGGCACGGCGGAGTGTCAGCGCCAAGGTGGTGTTGATCGCGGCGGGACTCAGCCACCGCGCCATCGATGACGAGGCTGAGATCAGCACCAGCATCGAGCCCCGTAGTCGTATGGGCGCAGGTTGTGTGCTGCCCGGAGAAGCTGCCGGGCTACCGCCCGGTGTGCTGCAGATGGCTGTGGGCCGTAGCGGTTATGTGGGGTTGGTGCGGGTGGAGAGCGGGGAGATCAACCTGGCCTGTGCCTTCGATCGGCCCATGCTGGGCTCCGGTGGTGGTGCAGCCCTGGTATGCCAAAAAATCCTGACTGAAGCTGGCTTTGCGACGCCTCCTGGCCTCAAAGAGGCCGCCTGGCAACTCACCGCAGCGCTCAGCCGACGCACAACTCCGCTTGCGGGCCACAGGTTGCTGCTGCTTGGTGATGCCGCCGGCTATGTGGAGCCTTTCACCGGCGAAGGCATGGGTTGGGCTCTCACCTCCGCCCTAGCTGCCCTGCCTCTAGTGCTTCGCGGATTGGAGCAGTGGGATGGCGCGATTGAGATGGAGTGGCGGCACCTACACCGGCGCTGGGTTACAAAGCGGCAGAGATCATGCCGAGTGCTGGCAGTGGTTTTGCGGCACCCCAGGATCAGCTGGGGCCTGCACCGGCTAGCGGGAAGCTTCCCCACGGTCGCCGGCTCCATGATTGGGCTTCTGCAACGGCCCGCCCTGCCCTGCTCGACGGCCTGATCAATCATGCCCTTGTCCTTGATTGGTCTTGGCACTGCGGTGCCTCGGAGGCGCATCAGCCAGCGAGAAGCCCTGGCCCTTGCACCACAGATGCGCAACGCCAGCCCTCGTCAACAACGCCTGCTGGAGAGGATCTACCAGCGCTCGGGCGTGATGCACCGCCACTGCATTCCCCTGCCTGACTCCAGCAACCCGTCAACGGCTGAGCGGATGAGGAGCTATCAACCGGCCGCTCTGGAGCTAGCCCTAGAGGCTTGTCGGCTAGCTCTGAAGGATGCCGGCATCGAGGCAAGCGCGATCACCCACTTGATCACCGTTTCATGCACGGGCTTCGGCGCCCCTGGCTTTGACCTGGCCTTAATCGCCAACCTGCCACTGGCGATGGATGTGGCCCGAACCCATGTGGGTTTCATGGGCTGCCACGGAGCGTTCAACGGACTGCGGGTGGCGCGAGCCTTTGTCGAGGCTGATCCCAGTGCCTGCGTGCTGCTGTGCGCAGTGGAGTTGTGCAGCCTGCACCTGCAGGAGGGCTGGAACCCCGACCACATCGTGGCCAATGCCCTATTCGCTGATGGTGCAGGCGCAGTGGTGGCGGTAGCTGCCGATGGTGCTGGTGTGGGCTCAACCAATAAAACAGACTTGCAGCTAGTTGCTTCAACTTCAACGGTGCTGCCTGGAACCGAAGAGCTGATGGGTTGGATCATTGAAGATCATGGTTTTTCCATGGTTCTTTCATCAAAAGTCCCCAGTCGCATCGCCGCACAGCTGCGCCCTTGGCTAGAGCAGTGGCTGGCGAGCTTGGGGCTGACGTTGCCAGAAGTAGAAACCTGGGCTGTTCATCCCGGCGGCCCCCGCATCCTTGCGGCGGTACTAGAGAGCGCTGGGTTGCAACCGGCCCAGATTGATCTCTCCACTGCGGTATTGCGTCAGTTCGGCAATATGTCGTCGGCAACTATTTTGTTCATCCTGGAGCGGCTGCGCACCACAGCAGGCCGCGAGGGCCCCTGCCTGGCTTTGGGATTCGGTCCCGGTCTCACAGTGGAAGCGGCGTTGCTCAAGGTGCAAAAGCCCATCTGATTGCGGTTCTGACCACCGGGGACGGGAGCAGGTTGGGGTGTTGGCGTGCTGCTCACCAGATGCCTGGCAGCAGCCTGGCGCTGCGCTGCTGCCAGGCGCCGAATTCCGGGTATTTCGCTGCCATCTGCTTTTCCTTCTGGCCGATGCGCTGCAGGTAGATCAGCAGCACCAGAGCCGGCACCAGGTAGGCCCAGATGTTGCCAGCCACCACCGCGAAGCTCAGGTAGCGCAGCAGATCGCCCAGGTAGTTCACATGGCGCACGCGCCGCCAGATACCGTCGCTCACCAGGCCAGCCCCCATCGCTTTAGCGGAGGTTTTCTGCGCATCGGCGCTTGCGTTGATCAGGCTGCCAAAGCTAAATAGCACCAGTGCCAGGGCCACGGCGGCCTGGGATATGGGCACGGGATTGAGAAAGGCCAGCAGCCCCGGCAGGCTGTAGAGCACGCCGATGAAAAGCAGGGCGAAGCCAAAGCTCACCACCCCTACGCGCTCGTTGAACAGTTGGCGGGCCCGCTCGGGAAACAGCCACTGCTCCAGCAGCCACCAGAGGCAGTAGCTGATGTGCAGGCTGAGGTAGAGCACCTGGCGCATGTCCTGCACCCCGATCACTGCCGCCAGCACCAGCAGCAGCACGATCGTGAGCGCCTTGGCGGTGTTGATCGCCGTGAGTTGGCTCCAGCCCATCAACACAACTTTATTAATTTCATTCTACCTGCGCTGGCAGTTGAGCTAGAGGCGCCCATTTGCTCGTGCTGGATCCCACGCTCGCCGGGCGATTCCGACGGGCAGCGAGGGCCGGCATGCTGCCTGGAATAAGTCACGCTCCATTTCCATCGGAGCCCGTTTGCGTCTGCTAACCCTGCCCGCCCTGTTGGTATCCCTGCTGACACTGGTCTGAGCCCTAAGCACATGGGCGGAACAGCCCTCCGCTCCATCTAGCCGATACAACAACGCCTCCTTGAGGGGCACTTATACCGAGCCTTCCGTCTGATCAAGTGGCGCCAGGAATCCAGGGTGATCCAGGCCTTCCGCAGCCAGCAACTGGGATTGCCGCGGTGGCCCTGGAGAAGGGCTGGGGAGCAGCGCGATACCCCGACCCAGTTGAAGGGGCCACCGCGTCTCCATCTGTTCAGCCGCCATGTGCTGGAGCGTCCGGCGAATGGCCCACCCAGGCCCAGATCAGCGGCTACTGCTTCAACCTCACATCGACATCGGAGAGCTTCCTCCCGCGGTGTTTCTGTTGGTGGAGTGCCCGCACGACTGGCTGTTTCCGCATCTGCGTGCCGCCGTGCATCACGGCGGGGGCGGCACCACGGCCGCCACGCTGCGCAGTGGGATTCCCTCCACAGTGGTGTCTTTCTTCGTCGACCAGCCTGCCTAGGGCGAACTTTGGAGGAACTCGACGTCAGCCCGGCCACGTATCGGCACACCACCCTCACAGCCCCAGGGCGAAGATCCCCAGCTACCGCTGCAGGGCTGAGCAGCTCCGCGCTCTGCTGGCTTCGGATAACGGCCTCGCCACGGCGGTGACGGCCTTAGAGACGCTGCTGGAACCCCAGCCTTCGGCCCACAGACCTAAGCCACTCGAGCAAGCCCCTTGCAGGCAGTCAACCTGATACTCGCGGCAACAAAATCGTCGCGAGCCGAGCAACAGGCTGGTCTTTTCACACTTTTCAGCAACGTATTAAATGCCTTGGATCCCGCCAGCTTCCACAGTCCTAATCCGACAGACAAGCTGCACTATCACCCTGAAACACCAGCCATGACCGTTCAAACACCGACAAATGTGCTGGTGATCGCCGCTAGCAACGGCCATAACCTCCAGCTGGCTGAGCGCTTCGCAGCGGCCGCCCGCCAGCAGGGCCACAGCGCTGCCGTGCTCGATCTCACCACCATCAACCTGCCGCTGTTCACCCCGCTAGCCCAAGTCTCCGGCACACCGCCACGGTTGGCGGCGTTGGAGGCCCAGCTGGCTGCCTCTGCGCGCTGGGTGATCTGCTCGCCGGAATACAACGGCTCGATCCCGCCGGTGCTCACCAGCGCCATCGCCTGGCTGTCGGTGCAGGGCAGCGACTTTCGGGCCATGTTCAACTGCCGCCCCGTGGTGCTCGCCACCCACTCCGGCGGCGCTGGCTATGGCGTGCTCACGGCCATGAGGCTGCAGCTGGCCCATCTCGGTGCCCATGTGGTGGGCCGCCAGCTATCGAGCAACAGCGACAATCCCGCCAAGGACGACTCCATCGCTGATCTGATCACGCGACTGCACCAGCTCCATATTGACCAACCATGACCGCTAGTGATGTTGAGGATTACCTCCCTGCCAATGGGTAACCGCACGGTGATGGCCTTGCCGAACTCAATAAGCAGTCAGGGTTCAGCGCACCAGCTCCAACTCCTCTAGCAATCGCCTTTGGGCCGCAGCGGGCACAAAGCGGTGGGCCGCCATGGCGCCGCTCACGGCTACA
>ERZ888423.2448-NODE-2448-length-13805-cov-9.466400_pt1 | contig 13805 bp, 6 predicted proteins | sample MGYA00520523_ERZ888423 | MGnify/ENA primary metagenome ERZ888423 (study PRJEB32303, sample SAMEA104408611) | aquatic metagenome | biome: Brackish water; feature: Pelagic; material: water | place: Baltic Sea | collected 2014-06-08T10:24:00 | depth 30,27 m ...
CCGACTGGCAGGAGCACCGGGTGCTGCGCCACACCGCCCGGGAGCTGGGCCGGATCGGCGCCGCGCAACAGCTGGAGGGCTGAAATTATGCGCTCCGTGCATAGATCCAAGACTCGCGGCTCCAAGTGCTTCTGTTGTGCTGCCACCTCGCTTCCGCTAGGTGCAGACTGGCCGCAGCGTCCCCTCACACTCATGCCACCCCACCCGCCACAGGCGGTCGAACCACAGGGGGGCACGCCGCGATGACCGCCCGCCTGGAAGACCTCAAGCCCGATGCCCAGGTCAAGGGCCTGGTAGGGCGCGAGGCTGTCCGGATTGTGTCCGCCGAGATGCTGGGGGAGGCCGCTTGCAAGGTGGTGTACCGCGGGCAGGACGGCGCCCTGGGCGAGCAGCTGCTGTTCCGCAGCAGCGAAGCCGATCTGGTGCTGCTCTCCGGTGGACGTAGGTGGAGCTTGAGGGCGATGGCAACTAGCACTAGCTGCCCAGAGTGCACCAGCTCAAGGAGTTCCAAGGCCCATGCCTGAAGCCGTTCTCGCCCCCGGCGCCCGGATCGAGTGCCGCAGCGCCGAGTGGCTGGTGCGCAGCCTTGGCCGCAGCTCGGATGGCCAGCAGGTGGTGGACGTGGTGGGCGTGTCGCCCTTCCTGCGGGAGAAGGAGGCCCGCTTCCTGGTGGAGGTGGAACGGGCGGCCGGAAGCTTCAAGGTGCTGCAGCCGGAAGATACGGACCTGGTGTGCGACCCCTCGCCCCGCTACCGCGACAGTCTTCTGTTCATTGAGGCCCACCTGCGCCGGTCTGTGCCCACTGATGCCGCTCTGGTGGTGGGCCACCGGGCAGCGATGGATGCCCTGCCTTACCAGTTGCTGCCAGCCGCCAAGGCCCTGGCGATGCCACGCCAGCGGCTGCTGATCGCCGATGCGGTGGGACTGGGCAAGACGCTGGAATGCGGGATCCTCTGCAGCGAGCTAATCCGCCGGGGCCGAGGGCGGCGGCTGTTGGTGGTGACGAGCAAGAGCATGCTGGTGCAGTTCCAGAAGGAGTTCTGGACGCGCTTCTCGATCCCGCTGGTGCGGCTGGATTCGGTGGGGATTCAGCGGATTCGTGAGCAGATCCCTGGCAACCAGAACCCGTTCCACTATTTCGACAAGACGATCGTCTCCGTCGATACGCTCAAAAACGACCGCGAGTATCGCGTTTATCTCGATAACGCCAGCTGGGACATCATCGTGATCGATGAATGCCAGAACGTGGCTGAACGAGCCCGCGGCGCCATGAGGAGCCAGCGCTCCCGCCTCGCCGAGCGCCTGGCAACCCGCTCGGAAACATTGATCTTGCTGTCCGCCACCCCGCACGACGGCAAGCCGGAGAGCTTCGCCAGCCTGATGACGATGCTCGACCCCACGGCGATTGCCGATCCGAGCCACTACAGCAAAGACGACATCCGGGATCTCTATGTGCGCCGCTTCCGCAAGGACGTGATCGCCGATCTGCGCAACAGCGTCAAGGAGCGCGACAGCGCCGATGTGGAGTGTGTGGCGAGTGAGCGGGAGGAGCGGGTGTTTGCCGAGCTCAAGGACCTCAAGCTGCCCGACAGCGACGGCAAGGCGAAGGCGGGCCAGCTGTTCAAGACAACGCTGGCCAAGAGCTTGCTGTCGAGCCCGATGGCAGCCCTGGAAACGGTGCGCAACCGCCTGAAACGCCTGGAGGCGACGACCTCAACCGCGGACTCCCCGGCCAGCGCCGACCGCGCCGCCCTCCAGGGCCTGGAGCCGCTGCTGGCCGCGATCACCCCCGCTGACTTCTCCAAATACCAGCGGCTGCTCCAACTGATTCGCGCCGACTGGAGCTGGAGCGGCAAGGACCCCAGCGATCGGATCGTGCTGTTCACTGGCCGGCGTGAAACCCAGCGTTTCCTGGTGGAGCACCTGGCGGCCGACCTGGGCTTGCCCAAAGGGGCTGTGGTGGGTCTGGATGGCGCGATGCCCGATGTGGAGCAAACGCGGGTGGTGGAGCAGTTCGCCCAGGAGAAGGAAGCGGTGCGGATCCTGGTGGCCACCGAGGTGGCCTCGGAGGGTCTGAACCTGCATTACCTGAGCCATCGGCTGGTGCATGTCGACATCCCTTGGTCGTTGATGACGCTGCAACAGCGCAATGGCCGCATCGATCGCTACGGCCAGCCGCGCCAGCCCCTGATCCGTTATCTGCTCAATTCCTCCCGCAGTGAGGGCATGGGCGATGCCGAGAAGGTGGTGCGGCTGTTGCGGGAGAAAGACAAGCAGGCCCAGCTGAACATCGGCGATCCGGCCGTGTTTCTCGGCGTCTACGACGCGGCGGCGGAAGAGGAGGTGATCAGCAGGGCGTTTGAGGCCGGCAACTTGGAGGATCTGAACCGGCTGATGGAGGCCAACGCCAAGCCCCAGCGCCAGGCGAGCAGCGGCGATCAGTTGTTCGAGGAGTTGTTCGGGTTCAGCGCTGATTCCGCCGAAAGCGGCGGCAATGGCGGCGGCGATGACCCCGCCCCAGCAGAGAATCCCAACCCCGTGGTGGCCCATACCCGCCAGCCCTTCAGCCTGTTCCCCAGCCTCTGGGGCTACGTGGACACGGCCCTGGACGCGGTGGCGCAGCAGATGGAGCGCCGGGGCGAAACGCTCGATCTGCGCGTCTTCCCCGAGCAGCAACGGCTGGAGATCACGCCCCCTTCTGATCTGCAGCGCCGCTACGACCGCTATCCCCGCGAGCTGCAGCCGCCTCGCGGCCAGCGCCTGGCGCTCTCCACCGAGCCGGCGGCCCTGCAGCGGGCCCTGGAGCAAAGCCGCCGGCAGGACAACAGCCGGCCGGAGCTGGAATACCTCTGGGATCTGCACCCGCTGGTGGATTGGCTAGCGGATCGAGGCCAGATCAGCTTCCCGCGCCATCACGCGCCGGTGCTGCAGCTCAGCGATGGCCTCGAAGCCGGTGCGGTGGTGATGGTGTTTCAGGGCACGATCCCCAATCAGAAGGGGGTGCCGGTGGTGCAGGAATGGGTGGCGGTGCGCTTTGCCGGCACGGGATTGAAGGTGGTGGCGGTGGAGCCCTTTGAGGCGGTGGCCACACGCCTGCAGCTGGGCAGCCGCGATCTCGCCAACATCAGCGGCGAGAAGCCCCCCGCTCACCTGAGCAGCCAGCTGCGTTTTGCGGTGGAGCAGGCCAACACCTACCTGCGCGACTGCGGCGAGCAGTGGACCGCCCGCGTGCAGCCCGAGCTGGAGGCGCAGCGGGAGCGGCTGCGGCGCCTGCGGGGCCGCCAGGTGGAGCAGCTGGAGCTGAGCCTTGCGGCCAATCTGCGCCCGCAGCAGATCAAAGAGAAACAGCGCCAGGAGAAACAGAAGGCCATCGATGGGCGCTTCGAGGATCACGAACGCTTCGTGAGCCAGGTGATGACGATCGACCCCACCCCTTACCTGAAGCTGGTGGCGGTGCTCCACCGGGAGGCCTGAGCCATGGCCCTCCCCGGCATCAGCAACGCCAACGAGTTCTATTCCGCCCACTACCTCGAGAGCGTGCTGGCGGGGGACATCAAGAAGGTGCGCGAGCGCTGGGCGGAGGAGGCCAGGGCGCAGCTGGAGGCGGATCCCACGGCGGCGGTGAGCGCACCGGATGCACGCTTCCGGGCGCTGCGCAAACCCTGGCAGAAACTCCGGGAAGCCGAGAGCGGCGTCACGGATGAGCCGGCGGAGCGGCTGCGGCTGCAACGGGAGCTGTTCTTCCAGCCCCTGCTCGAAGCCCTGGGCTATCCGTTTGCCCCGCATGCGGAGCCCGTGCTGATCGGCGGCGAGGCGTATCAAGTGCCTCTGCTGGGGGAGGTGAGCAACGCCAAGGGCGAACCGTGGCTGTGGCTGGTGGAGTGCTTCAACCCCGGCGATGAGCCGGCCGATCCGCTGGAGCTCACGATCGCCACCCGCTGGGGCTGCCAGATCGACGACCCTTCCCTAGGCACGGTGCTCACCGATGGCGACGGCCAGGGCAGCGAAACCTGGGAGGAGCTCATCTCCGAGCGGATCTTCGGCCAGGAGATTCCGCCCCGCTGGGTGTTGGCGGTCAGCCGCGACCAACTGCTGTTGATCGACCGCCAGAAGTGGGCGGCCTCCCGCCTGCTGCGCTTTGAGCTGGGCACGCTCCTGGGGGAGAACAACCTAGATGCCTTGCTGGCGGCGGCCACCTTGTTACACCGCGAGCACACCTGCCCCACGGGCGGCGGCACGCCCCTGCTCGATGAGCTCGATGAGAACAGCCACAAACACGCCTATGAGGTGAGCGGCGATCTCAAGTACGCCCTGCGCCGCTCGATCGAGCTGCTGGGCAATGAGGTGGTGGCGTTCATCAAGGCTCAGAAGAAGGGCGTCTACGAGGAGCGGCTGGATCCGGAGCAGCTGACGCTGGAGCTGCTGCGTTTCATGTACCGGCTGCTGTTCCTGTTCTTCATCGAGAGCCGGCCGAAGGAGCTGGGCTATGCGCCGATGGGCAACGACGTGTACCGCCTTGGCTACAGCCTGGAGAGCCTGCGCGATCTCGACACCGCCGAGCTGGCCACCGAGGAAGACCGCGAATGCACCTACATCAGCGAATCCCTGGATCGGCTGTTCCAGATGATCTGGGAGGGCTACCCAAAGCGCGGGGAGCAGGAAGCCGTGCAGCCAGACCTCACGGCTGATAAGCCTGAGTTCGACACCTTCCAGATCGTGCCGCTGCGCTCGCATCTGTTCGATCCGGAGCGGCTGCCGATCATCAACGGCCTGCTGCTGGATGGGAACGGCCGCAAACGCTGGCCGAAGGTGCGCTTCCGCAACGCTGTGCTGCGGCAGGTGATCGAGATGATGTCGCTCACCAAGGAGGGCAAGGGCAAGCGGCGCGGCCGGGTGAGCTATTCGCAGCTGGGCATCAACCAGTTGGGGGCGGTGTATGAGGCGTTGCTCAGCTTCACCGGCTTCTTCGCCGAGGTGGATCTCTACGAGGTGCAACCTGCTCCGAAGAAAGCCAAAGCTGCCGCCAGTGACGACGACGACGACGACCTCAACACTGGCGATGAGGAAGACAGCGACGAGGGGGGCGACCAGGCAGCCAGCAAGGCCAGCGGCCAGCAACACGATGAACTGGAGGTGGGCCACTTCGTAACCGCCGAACAGCTCAAGGCCTACAAGGCCGAGGAGATCGTTCCCGATCTGCTCACCGGCAAAGCCAAGAAGTACGAGAAGGGCAGCTTCCTCTATCGCCTGGCGGGCCGCAACCGCCAGAAGAGCGCCAGCTACTACACGCCGGAGGTGCTCACCAGTTGCCAGATCAAATACACGCTCAAGGAAGCGCTGGTGGGCAAGAGCGCCGCCGAGACCCTGCAGCTGAAGCTGCTGGAGATGGCGATGGGATCAGCCGCCTATCTCAATGAGCTGGTGAGTCAGCTGGCCCAGGCCTATCTGGAGCGGCGCCAGCAGGAAACGGGCAAAACCATTCCGCATGAGCGCTATCACACCGAACTGCAGAAGGTGAAGATGCGGCTGGCCGATCAGAACGTGTTCGGCGTGGACCTCAACCCGGTGGCGGTGGAGCTGGCGGAGGTGAGCCTGTGGCTCAACAGCATCTTTGCACCGGAGCAGGGGCGGGCCTTTGTTCCCTGGTTCAGCCAGCAGCTGGTGTGCGGCAATTCGCTGATCGGGGCGCGCCGGCAGATTTACAGGGTGAGCCAGCTGCCCACGGGCACGGGCCGCAAAGCGAAGCCCACAAGGCTCTGGCATGACCACGCCCCAGAGGAGCTGGCCTGGGATGCGGCGCTGCCGGCCGACGGGGTCTTCCACTTCCTGCTGCCCGATCCGGGCATGGCCGCCTACAACGACAAGGTGATCAAGGAACTGGAGCCCGAAGCGATCGAGCGCTGCAAGCGCTGGAACAAGGCGTTTGTGGGCCAAGCATTCAGCGAGGCCCAGATCGATCACCTCTTGCGCCTGAGCCAATTGGTGGATGGGCTCTGGAAGTCGTGGGCCCACGACCAGACAGCCCTGCGCGAGCGCACCACCGACCCGCTACCCGTGTGGGAAGACCCCACCGGAACTGAGGACGGAGCCTGGACGCCCCTGCGGCTGAAGGACCGTATCCAGGACCAGGAAGTGCTGGGCCGCGATGTGGCTAACACCAATGCACGGCTGCGGCTCAAATGGGCGATGGACTATTGGGTGGCGCTGTGGTTCTGGCCGATCCGCCAGGCGGCGCTGCTGCCAAGCCGCGATGAGTGGCTTATGGAGCTGAGCATGATCCTGGGCGACCTGGAACAGGGGATCACACCGGACCTGGGGCAGGGAAACCTGTTTGCCGATACCCAACCGAAGCAGCTGGCGGTGGACTTCAGCGACCAACACGGTTTTGTGAATGTGAACAAGCTGCTCGAAGACTTCGAGCGCCTGCGCCAAGTGCAATCGGTGGTCGAACGCGTCCGGCCGCTCCACTGGGATCTGGAGTTTGCTGATCTGCTGGCGGCTGGCGGCTTCGACCTGATCGTGGGCAACCCTCCCTGGCTGAAGGTGGAGTGGGAGGAAAAGGGCGTAATCGGTGACGCCGACCCGATGGTGCTGATCCGCAAAGTGAGCGCCAGCGAACTGGCGAAACGGCGCAAGGAGGCGTTTGAAGCCCATCCAGATCTGCTGGCGGCTTATCTGGAGGAGTTTGAGGGGCAGAACGGCAGCCAGGCGTTTCTCAATGCGGTGGCGAACTACCCGCTGCTGAAGGGAAGTCAGTCCAACCTCTACAAGTGCTTTCTCCCCCAGGCCTGGCGTGTGGCTGCAGGCCAAGGGGTGCAAGGATTTTTGCATCCCGAAGGAGTCTATGACGACCCGAAAGGCGGAGCACTGCGAGAAGTGCTATATCGTCGACTCAGAAATCACTTCCAGTTTGAAAATCAGCTATCGGTTTTTTCGGAGATTCATCATAACACTAAATTTAGCATCAACCTATACGGAGCTCAGCGGCACCCTGGCTTTATTCATTTTTGCAATATCTTTCGAACCAGTACGATCGATGCATCGGCTGGACACAATGGTGCCGGCCTAGTCGGCGGCATTAAAAACGAGGCAAATCAGTGGAACACCGAAGGGCACCAACGGCGCTTTATTCCCGTTGACATACAGAGGCTGGAATTGTTTTCACGCCTATATGACGACCCTGGAACGCCTGCGGGACAGGCGAGACTTCCCGCACTTCATTCACAGCAACTACTAAGCGTTTTGGAGAAGCTAGCTGTCTCCCCAGGCAGGCTTTGTGATATTAAGAAGCTCTATATAGCCACCAAGATGTGGGACGAGACTTTCGCAGTAAAAAAAGACTTTACCATTCGACCTGGCACTTCTTTCCCGCCCTCAATCTCTGACCTAGTGCTTTCAGGCCCCCATTTCTTTGTTGGCACGCCAATCTATAAGACCCCACGATCAATCTGCTCGCAGAACAGCCACTATGACACCGTCGACCTCGTCACACTCCCAAACGATTACGTTCCCAGAACAAACTATTGTCCAGATATCTCCAGAGAAGAATATCGAGCCAGGATGCCATATGTGCCGTGGGGGGACAAAAAGCCAGTATCGGATTATTATCGCATTATAAGCCGAAAAAGGATCAGCCAGTCAGGCGAAAGAACTTTGATTTCATCAATTTGCCCGCCAGAAGTGGGGCACATCAATGGATGCTACTCCCATATTTTTTCCGATTCTCATGATCTCGTACGTGTGGCATGCCTTTTTATGTCGCTGCCTATTGATTTTTTTATTAAAACAACTGGCAAAGCTGATTTCATGGAGAACACTGCTGATCAGCTTCCCCTAACGACATCTGCATACAACTCTTCAATACGTACTCTCGCCCTCAACTGCCTCACCACCCACTACGCCGATCTCTGGAGCGAATGCTGGGATGAAGCCTTCCGCCAGCAACGCTGGGCCAAACAGGATCCCCGCCTCCCCAACGAGTTCTTCACCAACCTCACCCCCACCTGGCAGCGCGATTGCGCCCTGCGCACCGATTACGCCCGCCGCCAGGCCCTGGTGGAGATCGATGTGCTGGTGGCCCAGGCCCTCAAGCTCACCCTCGAAGAACTGATCACCATCTACCGCGTGCAGTTCCCGGTGATGCAGCAATACGAACGCGACACCTGGTATGACCGCAATGGCCGCATCGTGTTCACCGCCAGCAAGGGGCTCACAGGTGTGGGCTTCCCGCGGAAGGGCTCAGGCCGTGGCGCCAACAAGACCATCGGCTGGGAGGACATCGCCGCCATGAAAACCGGAAGCGTCTCCCGCACCATCCTCGATGACACCCTGCCCGGTGGGCCCGTGGAGCGGACGATCACCTATGAGGCGCCGTGGTCCACCTGCAATCGGGTGGAGGATTATCGGGTGGTTTGGGGGTTCTTCGAGAAAGAGGGTGCCTCGGCATGACCATCTACGAAGACACCAACTCCAAGCCCCTCCTCGATCTGCTGGATCGGATCCACAGCGGCGACATGGTGTTGCCCGATTTCCAGCGCGATTTCGTCTGGGAGCCCAGTGCCACCCAGGCACTGATCGTCTCGATCGCCAACAACTACCCCGCCGGAAGCATCCTGCGCGTGCGCGACCGGCAGCGTGCGTTCTCCAGCCGTGAGTTTGAAGGCGCTCCACCCACCACCACGGAGCACACCTTCCTGGTGCTCGACGGCCAACAGCGGCTCACCTCCCTCTACCAGGCCTTCTACGGGGTTGGCGACCACCGCTACTACCTCGACATCCGCGCCCTGATCGACGGCGCCGACTTTGAGGACGCCATCGGCTACCTACGCCGTAACAAAAGTGCCGTGACCAAGCGGGAGGCGTTCGAGCTACAGGCCGAGCAGCTATTGCTGCCTCTTTCCGTTCTCCACAAGGGCAGCAACGGCTTCTCCAAGTGGGCCTCCCAGGTGGCGCGCACGCGCCAGGGACCAGAGCGCGACCAACTGGAAGATCAACTGCAGGAGCTGGAAGCCCAGTGGATCAACCGCATCGATCAATACGTCTTCCCCGTCGTCACTCTCTCCGCCGACACAGAGCCAGCGGCCCTCTGCACGATCTTCGAAACGCTGAACCGCACCGGCGTGAAGCTCAGCGTGTTTGAGCTTCTCACGGCCCGCTTCTGGAGTCACGACCTCAAGCTGCGCGAACTCTGGGAGAAGGCCCGCAGCGATCACCCACTGATCGCCCACTTCGATGTGGACCCCTACTACGTGCTGATGGCCATCGCCCTGGCCGGCGGCAAAACCCCCAGCTGCAAGCGCGGCGACGTACTCAACCTCACCGCAGCCACCGTCACCCAGTGGTGGCAGCCGGTGATTGAAGCCCTGGCGCTCTCCCTCACGATCCTCCATGACGACTGCTGGGTACTGGAGCCCCGCTGGCTGCCGTTCAACACGATGCTGGCCCCCATGGCTGCAGCCCTGGCTCGAGCAGGGGCAGACAAGGGTGTGGCCGTCGGTGCCCAGCGCGAGCAGATCAAACGCTGGTTCTGGTGCTCGGTTTTCAGCCAGGCGTATGAGAGTGCTCCCAATTCCCAGAGTGCCCGCGATGTAGGTGAGTTGATCCCCTGGCTGAGTGAGCCGGGCGCACCGGCTCCCGAACACGTGCGCAGCTTCCACTTCAACCCCGAGCAGCTTCGCGATGTCACGCCCAGGCAGCGCTCCCTCTACCGCGCCACCATCTGCCTGATCCTCGCCAGCGGCGAACGCCCCCTTGACTTCCACAGCCGTGCCGTCCTCAACGACCAGCTCCTGACCAGCAACGGGATCGACGACCACCACATCTTCCCAGCCCACTATCTGGATGAGCGAGGCGATGTCGAGCCTCGCCAGCGCGACTGTGTGCTCAATCGTTGCCTGATTGATCGAGAGACCAACCAACGCATCCAATTCCGGGCACCGTCCGACTATTTGGCTGAGCTCCGGGAGAAGGAGCATTTCCCCATGGAAACCGTGCTGGGCAGCCACCTGATTCCCCATGGGCCCGAGTCGGGGCTTTGGAGCGACCACTTCGAGCGGTTCCAGCAGCAGCGACTGGAGCTGATCAGCCAAGCTCTCAAGAGCATTATCACTCCAAATTAGTACTTCCCCCAAGCGCTCATAAATGAATCAAAACATTAGACAAATGATCCCAGGCAAAGGATTCTCCCCTGATTACATGCAACTGGCGCGGCCCGCAAGGGCTAGCGGTCATCAGAAGAGATCAAGCTTCGTCGATCAGATTAGAGCGATTGGCGGCAATAAGATGAGCAGCAATAACCTCAATGATCTAGCCGAGGTCTGCAGCAACTTTCTGGCCCGGAAGAAGAAGACTTTTTCAGCAAAGATACTTTGCGACCTAGCCGAGCAAAACCTCCCTGAACCGGTTCAACAGTTTTGCAGTATCTTAATAGATTCAGCTAGCGGGTTAATTAGCGCCACTGCAGCCGAGACGAAGGAGATCCAAACAATTGGCCACGACCGGGACAGGCCAAGGAATGGAATTAGCGTTAAAGAGGCCGTAGACATAGTTATTAGATATCAGCCAGTCCGAAGAGTCCAGGACCACTTTTCATATACGGAGCATGGTGTCAGGACAAGATGGCAGCAAGACAATTCCCAAATTGCCGAAGCGCTTGGTGACTTTGTAAGCGAGGAGGATGTATCTCTTGCTCGGCGAATCCTAGCCCTTGACTGGCTGGAGAAATCTCAACTGCGTTCACCAACCGAAGAGCAACTTGAATTCATCATTGATTCGTATCACTCGATTCGGGTTACAGCACGCGCTGGAAGCGGAAAAACCGAGACAGTTGCCACCAAGATTCTTTTTTTACTGCATTACGTCGGAATAGCACAATACCACATTCTCGCACTTGTATTCAATGTAGAAGCTCGTGATGACCTAATCCAACGGATTAGGGACCTTGAAAACAAGGCCGGCTTCTCGACTAAAGGGCCCTACGCGGTCATGAACTTTGACCGCCTCGCACGGGGCGTGGTTCAACCTCAGGCAAACATTCTGAAAGGCTCCGAGCTCTCCAAGAAGATCAAAGAGCTAGTCTATTTATTCTTGTCTGAGAAAAACGAGAACTCTGAGCTTATTCAACAATTCATGCTGACATCATTCCAGGCTGACTGGAACAAGTGACTACAGAATAATGAACGATATAGCTTAGACCAGCTTGACCAGCTGAGAGGCCTTTTGCTGGAGGAGGCCATCGATGGTACGCCGTTGAAATCAAAAGGCGAGAAGAGAATTGCCGATTTCCTCTTTGAACATAGTGTCGACTATAAGTATGAATACCCTTGGCGGACTGATCGCGGTATAGTCATCTATCCAGACTTCTACTTGCCTCAGCTTAAACTCGTCATTGAGTATTGGGGCATGGAAGGAGACAAAGACTATGACGAGTCTGCTGAATTCAAGCGACGCTATTGGGATACGAAACCAGGCTACACGCTCATTGAGATCTTCCCGCATCATCTGAGCGGTCTGTCACCAGATTTCCTTGACGGCCGCGAGGATGATTATCGTGCTATCACGGAACTAATCAAACAAGCTCTTAACGAGAATGGATGTGTAGATATCGAACTCCGTCGGCTGACTGATGAAGAGCTCCTAGACAAGCTCAAGAAGCGTATAGAGCTTGAATTTGAAAAGCTACTCAGCACTTCGCTGACACGCCTTGGCCAGCGGTGTCGAACCAACGCTGATGTCGTCGCCTTGGTGAGTCGCTATCAGACACAGGAAGCCGCCGAGAGACAATTCGTTGATCTCCTTCCAGTCATCGACCAGGTATACCGAGACCTTCTAGCAGCAAACCATGCCACTGATTTTGCGCAGCTGAAATGGGACTGCATAGATCTTCTGGATCAAGGAATTAGTTCTTTTACTGTTGAGAAGGGCACAGTTCGGGTTTACCCAGACCGACTCCGCTACGTCTTTATTGACGAGTTTCAGGACTTTTCAGAGCTCTACCAAGCCATTGTGCTCTCCCTGCTTAGACACGCAAACGATGCTGTGGTTAATGCAGTCGGCGACGACTGGCAAATGATCAACCGTTTTGCAGGGTCTGATCTCAGCCTCTTCCATGGTTTTTCTGAATCGTTCCCACGGCCAAGAGAACTGACACTGACAACAAACTTTCGAAGCAGTCGTCAGGTCGTTGAATTTTGCAATGCCGTGATGGAGGGTCAAGGCGCTCCCTCCAAAGTCGCCAACCACCTCAAGGACGTGAAGGGTCGTGTTGCGCAAGTAGCCCTCAGCAACCTCCAGCTCACAGATGCGGAAGAGCATTATTTCAAATCCGATCCCACAATTAGCTCTCTCCTTCGACTTATTCCTGCGTGTGTCAATCAGTTGCAATTCAACGAACTGGTTGCCAATGCGGAAGCCAGCCATGAAGGCGCAGAAGATTTGAAGCCTTTCTTCTATTTACTCTCTCGAACGAATTACCCACAAGGCCTGAAGGTCAGAGCCGAAGACTTTCGCTTTATCAAGAAGGCGAAAGGTCGTGGCCTGGGTTTTCTGGATGCTTTTTTGGTCAGTGTCTATGAAAAAGAGCTTCTACCTGCCAGTATCCGTGCCCTAACCGCCCACCGCTCTAAGGGAAAAGAGGCAGAGGTTGTCATGCTTCTGGCGCCGGAACAATATCCACTGATTCATCCAACGTCGTCCTTCCTTGGCATCTTTGGTGATGATCTAGTGACGATCATTGACGATGAACGCCGGCTATTCTACGTCGCCTACTCAAGGGCACGGCAATGGCTCTTCTTGCTAACTTTCGCGCCAGAAAAGCTACCCGATTATCTTCCCAAGCACCTACTTGAATCTTTTGACTGGTCCGAAGCGCCTTATGTCCGCAAGGTGCCTGCAGGCTTTTACAAGGTGGAAATAACGAACCTGGATGGAGAGAGAAACGCCCTCTACAACAACATGCATAGGCTGAAAGAGGAGCTTGGCTTTTCCTACATAAATGAAAATGGTATTCCCATCCGATGGCAGCAGCTGGAGAACAGTCTCCAAGAAGTGGCAAGGTATGTTGCCGAACTCGTGGATGAATTTCGTGAAACTAGGCTGCAGTTGACACTGTTTGATGCAGCTGGCGGAATTTGCTTTCAATGGCCAGGTCCCGTTGACCCACTCGACTTTCTGGCAGCGTGCCACGCAAGCGAATCATTGTCACAAACCGACCAACCTGAAAGAGCAGGAGGAATGACAAGCGAAGATCAAGTGTTTATTGATCCTCTCTGCAACTCGATTTATGAGTACTTTCTTGATCCTCACCACAGGCTTCAGTATTTCAAGCCTGAAACGGGTTATGAGCTTATGCAATCCGGCCTTGTTGTTGCAGAAGCCGAGCTGGCTTGGCCGAGACAGAAGGCAGCCATTGTCCTCACGGCGGACGACTACGAGCAATTCATCGACAACGGCTGGCGCGTTTGGATTACGACGAGTGAGAGTGATGAACAGACAGATCACATGGAACTGATTGATCTCCCAGCAGTGCTGACATATCTCCGCAGCGTCCCGCAAAACATAAGATAAAGAACAGCAAAAGCCCCTATTGCAGCATTGAATGCAGAAACTGCATAATCCACGGTTCAGTTTGGGAAGGGGTTGCTTGGCTTGGCAAGACCGCCACTGCCCCTATCCTGAGCCCACGCATCGTGGCGCCAGTTGCTTCCCTCCGTTGTAGCCAGTGAGCTGGAGCAGGTCGCCGCCGATGCCATCAGCACCGCCTTCCACCCCACCACGCCGGGCTTTGCAGGGCTGATCGATCGCTTCCT
>ERZ888423.2449-NODE-2449-length-13805-cov-8.356218_pt1 | contig 13805 bp, 11 predicted proteins | sample MGYA00520523_ERZ888423 | MGnify/ENA primary metagenome ERZ888423 (study PRJEB32303, sample SAMEA104408611) | aquatic metagenome | biome: Brackish water; feature: Pelagic; material: water | place: Baltic Sea | collected 2014-06-08T10:24:00 | depth 30,27 m ...
TTTCAGCAGAGGTTGGTCTATCTGGAGAAGTGCGACCTGTAAACAGAATCGATCAGCGTATTTCGGAAGCTGAAAAATTGGGTTTTGAAAAAATCATCATTTCGAAATACAACAAAGGAATTGATCAAAAGAACTTCAAAATTGAGTTGGTCATGTGTGGTAAAATTGATGAAGTTGTAAGGGCCTTGTTTGCTTAAACGAAAAAATGGAATCAGTTAACCCAATTCCATTTTCTATATCTTCAATCTAAAATCTATTGTGCAATCGTAATCAACTTGCGCTGTTGGTTTAGTTCTAATAAATAAGTTCCTTTTCCGTATTTGGATAAATCCAACTGAAACGAACCACTTGCTGTACCTTTTTCAATGATTTGACCATTCATTTTGTAAATGACATAATCTTTCGCTGATTGATCAGCAACTTCTACTGTTACTATTCCATTGCTTGGATTTGGGTAAACAGTAATTTTTTCTACCAAAACCTCATCGTTCAATCCAACCAAAGATCCATTGAATACAATTGTTCCTACTTTGTTTATCACCCAATTTGCTGGATCGATAAACAACGTGCCTGCCGTTCCCGCATTGCTTACTAAAAATTGTTGTTGATTGCTGTTCACATCTAAACGCACAATTGTGTCTCCAAGCGTTGGACGCGTAATACGCACATCAATCGGATTTGTAAAAGTTGGAGTCACTGCTGCTTGAGAAACTGTATGTGACAACTGAATCAAAATATCACTACCGATTTGATTCCATTGAATTGAATAGGTTGGATAGCCACCACCAAAATACCACTCTTCGAAAAAAGGTGTGAAATCGATTCCAGTTTCTGCTTGAAATTTGTCACGAACATCAATCCCGGTTGCAATACTATCCCCAAAATCGACTTGAAACTCGCGTAATGTTGCGAAAAACAAACTATCGTTATTAACTATGTAACGCATCGTATGTATAATCCCAGCTCCCTTATCATAGGTTAAACGTCCACTGAAAATTCTATTTTCATCTAAACTATCCAATACCCAAACAGAACCAAATGGCTGCGACATAACATTATCGTGCACATCTAGCATGTGCGGAACTTCGTCACCAGCATATAAATTTTCTAACATCAGGTATTCTGAATAAGAAGCAAAGCCTTCGTTCACCCAGATATCAGACCAAGTTGCACATGTTACATTGTCACCAAACCATTGATGTCCTAGCTCATGCGCTGTTAAACCTCTTTCAAAATATCCCTGAGTTGTCATCGTTTGATGCTCCATTCCCCCAGAAAGCGGCGCCATACAGTGACCATATTTCTCATCTTCAAAAGGATAAGGTCCATATAGATCATAAAACAATTCAATAAAATCAGCTGTTTCATCAATTTCTGTTTGAAAATTCGGCAGGGTTGCAGGGTTGTTATAAATATAATTTTGAATCATAATTGGATTCGGCGCTCCAACTGGATTAGCATAAATTGTATAGTCAACATATTCTGCTACCGCAACTGATACCAAATAATAATCAATCGGGTGACGGTGTTTCCATTCGTAACGCGATAATCCACCACCTAAATCAACCACATTTTCTAACAAACCATTTGATCCTGCTTTACACGCTGTTGGAACCGTAATTTTTACTGAACAGCTATCGGCTTTATCAGTTAATGATTGTTTACATGGCCACCATTCATAAGCAGAAAAAGGTTCAGATAACGACCACGTAACCTGATTTCCCCATGAAGGTGAATCGTCATTACTCATTCCACTTCCACCAAAAGGCGTTGAAGCACCAGTTGGAGGTGTTCCAGCGTAATCAACTGAAATAACAAATGCATCGCCAAGAGTGACATTTACTGGAACTTTGATTGCAGAACCAATTCTTGAATAGAGAACTGGGATAGCATTCACACGAATTTGAGAAATAGTCATAACTGGATGTAATTCAAACAAAGCTGAATCTAAGTTTTGACGCGCCATAGCATGAATCTCACCAGTTCCTGCAACAGTTGTCACCAAATTATTCATGGCAATATCCAAGGCATAAAAATGAACATTGTAGCGTTCTGTTTCAGCGATTTGTGCAACAGATAAAGATGCACTTTTCACTGCCGATTGGTGTTTATTTCGCTTCGAACATTGTGTCGAATTTTCATTTTGAGCAAAAATCACATAAGGGAGAGCAAAGAAAATAAGGGTAAAGGTTTTAAGCATAGTATTCTAGTTTTTACGAAAATACACATTTATCCAATTGAAATCACGAAGTGAAAACCCTTGAAATTGGCAAAAACACGTTCTTATTTATAGAAAAAAGCGAGCGCAATCATCGCCATAGAAAAATCAACTAAAGCAAAAAACGCATAGGATCTTCGTTCATTACTTAACAAAAATAATACTGCTGTAAAGAACAAGGCAACAAGAAATGGGATAGAAAATCTCAATTCTTCATAAATTATTGCGAAAATAGCATAAAAACCGAGTAAAAACAGTAGAGCCCCTGCCTTCGAAATTGTGGTACCGGCCAATTGTGGCAGTGTCCGTTGATTTTTAATATCTACGTGTTTATCTCGAATATCAAACGGAATTGTCAAGGCTAAAAAATAAAGAACGAACCCAAAGATCCGAAAGTAATCATTGACTGTAAGGCTGTATTGATTGATTAAAGGAAAAGCGATGAGCACACTTGTCCAACTGAGCGCAACGATGGGTGCCTTCACAAAAGGAATGTCTCTTAATCGAATGTTAAAGATGGGAATGATGTACCAACTACTAAGGATAACTGTTGGAATCAACAACAACACGACTGTTTCTATATCAATTATTAACAGCTGAACCAAGAATAGTGCACCAATGAAAGAGAAGATGGTCAATGCGTACAAAAGTGTTTTATGCTTTAAACACCAATTCTTTAAATCGGCATTGATCAAGGCATTCATTTTAGAAAGTCGGTGATAATTATACAGCCCAAGTATTGCAAAAAATGTAAATAGTCCATATTCAATATAGGAATCAATAGACACTAATTTCACAAAGGAAGAAGACAGCAAGGCACCTGAAAAAGCAACAATCAGATTGCCATATACAAGCGTTTTTATGAGGTTTTGGATCAGAATCAAGATATTATTTCTGCCAATACTTTTTCTACTGAGATAGATGATATGCAATCACATGCCTTTTTCTTCTTACATGTTTCGCAATTCTCATCAAAAACCAAGGTGCACACTTTTTTTCCAAGTGGACTCCATCTACCAGGGTGAATAGGTTTGCGTGGTGAAAACAAACCAATGGCACGAATGCCTGCAAATCCAGCGATATGCAACGGTCCTGTTGAACAAGCTACCAAATTTTTCACTTTTGAAATTAATACAATTAATTCAGGTAAGGATAACTGACCAGTTGTATCGATGATGTTTTTATTTGTTGGAATTGCCTGTCTGAATTGACTTCCTTCACCTTCTGTACCAGTAAAGAAAACTGTAAACCCCTGATCCGACAAAATCGTTGCCAATGCCATATACTTTTCAGTTGGCCATTCAACAGCGCTCCCTTGTGATTTCGGATGCAAAATAATTGACTTGCTACTTTCTGAAAGAATGTTCTCAATCTCACTTGGTAATTCAATCGCAGGAATGTGAAAAGCATTCAACATACCCGTCAATTCTTCCAATGATGGTATTTCTTTTAGGCCAAATGGTTTCAGTAGTTCAAAATTTAATTGAGCCTCATGAAATGCTGAATTCTTGCGTGTAAAATTCAATCGATGATTACATGTAAGAAGATGAAAACTTCGGTGAGATGTTCCTATTCGCATTCCAATTTTAGCTTTCTTCGCCAATGAAGCAATTTCCTTGTTTGGAAAAACATGAATAATTGCATCGGCTTGCCACTCTTTAAAAATATCTTCTCGCTGAGCCGTTGGCATTGCTTCTATCTCTTTCCAATCGATAAATTCATCAATCACCGAAAAACAGGCTACAATTGCCTTTGTGTAACCACTGCCCAAAAATACAAGCTTTGCGTCTGGATATTTATTTTTTAACCATGCACACATTGGCAAGGTTAACATTACATCTCCTATACTGTCGGTTCTTGATATGACGATTTTATTCATTTTCCCTTCTGCAAATTCAACAACTTGAGGTATTTCTGATAGGTTGCATAGGCACTTAATCGTGAAATCGTGAAGCCTGTTGAACCATCCAATATTCCCAGTTTCAAGAAGTAACTTTTAATAAACTGCGCAATGACCTTCGAAATAATTAGAAGCCAATTTGACTTACCTCCTCGTTCAAATAATTCTTTGGCTGCAATATTACCAAAATAGTCGATTTGTTTGAGATGATCGGCCTGTGAATAATAGGAATAATGCAGAATATCACCTTTCAAATGACCAAAAGTTTCGTTTTCTAACATATCTAAGCGATCGTGTGGATTAATGCCTGTCCATCGCGCAAATTCACGATTCACTAAACGTACCTTTGTATCTGGATACCAACCACAGTATTTCACCCAATGACCGCAATAATTTGTGAGGCGATTCATTGAATATCCTTTAAACTCAGGCTGATTTTTGATTTCTAAAATACTCGATTTTAATTCCGCCGTTAACGCTTCATCTGCATCTAGGGAAAGAATCCAATTATTTGAAGCAGCATCAATAGCAAAATTCTTTTGTTGAATATGTCCTTCAAAAGGATGTTGAATGAATGTTACATTAAAACGTTTACAGATTTCCTCTGTTTTGTCCTTCGAAAAAGAATCCACTACAATTATCTCATCTGCAACACCTTGAAGGGAAGTCAAGCAACGCTCTATGTTACGTTCCTCATTGAAGGTAATTATGACAGCTGAGAGAGAAATCGCCATTATTTAACCAATTCAACACTTTTTAGAACAGCTTGAAGTTCACGTAAGGGATGAGTCCAACTCGCCGTTGATGGCGCATCTACATATCCACTTACACAAATCAACTTTTTCTTCTTAGGATGAACAAAATGAAAAGCCCAAAACGCTCCACCAGTTGAATGCACCTTTTTACCTGTAAAAACGTACATTCCTCTCATTTCATATCCGGAAATGTTGCTTTTATAGGTCGTCATTTCGTTGCCTTCAGGATAGACCATTTCAGCATATTGCGTTCCCATAAATAAGCCATCTGTTTCGTGAGGAACATTGTACTTAAGCATCGTGTCGCGCGCCATCAATAAATTTTCTAATGCAAACTGACTTGAATCTTTATAATCATACTGATAAATCATGATTCCTGAAAAAATAGAGCCTGCCTCTTGTGTTCCTGAACCAACAAATTCGATAGGTCGAGCACTTACAGGAAATTCTACGCGGTAAAAATTTGTTCTTTTTGTGACAATTTTCGCTCCTTCTGGTAAGGATACATCAATACCAAAATTCTTTTTAATCTCTGATTGAACATTATGGTTTTCATCCGACTTAAACTGCTTCAAAATCCGTTTCCATTCCATGAAATCAAATTCAGCATGAACCGCTTTTAAACCCAATTTACACGCTTCAAGCACTTGGTTGTAATCTTTTCCAACGATATCTACCACCAATTGATCAGTTGCCCAAACACCAATACGTTTATTTATATCCGCTCTATCCTTTTTATGATTTGGATCGATTGTAACGAAGAGCGTATTTCTGAATCTTTTAACCCCTTGTTCAAAATGCGAGGGTGTTCTATGCACTAATTCGAATGTAGTCACATCCGGAAAATAAGGCATAATGAATTGTGTCAAATTGGTATCTAGGTATTTCTTGATTTCGGAATCCCAAATTCCCTGTTCACAAATGACCAAAATCTCACCTACATTTCCTGTAACTGATGGACCACTAGATCTGAAACGTTTCGTTGTATTTTCTCCACATTGTTGAAAAAACAAAAAGGAAGCAATAAGTAGAAGTGCAGAAAATAAGTATCTCATAACAATTTTTTTATGCGGCTCAACAAGAATCAAGCTAGAAATTATCTAATCCTAATTTTTTGACCTACTGTTAAGCGATTAATGTTGATTTTAGGATTAAGTCTGCGCAATTCTGCTTGACTCATACGGTTTCTATCGGCGATTTTTGAGAAGGTATCACCTGATCTCACTGAATAGTATTTTTTAGCTGGCACAACTGGTGGGGGTGGCACAGATTTGTTAGCCCCTTTCACCTTTAATCGTTGTCCAGCATAAATATTTGTTGTGCGCAATGCGTTCCATTCCATTAATTGCTCTACTGTAACAACATATTTGGTTGCAATGGCATTCATTGTCTCCCCTGTCTTCACCACATGATAAAAATACGGTTCAGTAGAATTTTCATTTGTATCAATAGCCACGGTATCTCCCTCAGCTGGAACATCAACAACCACTACTGGCTTAACAACGGTTGTTCCTGAGTAGATACTTTTCTCTAATTTATAGAGCGAATCTTCTAAGCCAACTAGCAAACCAATTCTATCTAATGGTCCAGTGATACACTGCGCAGGAACTGTTTGCGGTACATATGACGTTTTATAAATTGGATTCAATTCTTTTATTTCTTCTGTTGGCCAATTAATCAAACGTGTTATTGTGGCCATGTGCACTCCTGAAGATAAACACATCGTATCCAATTGAGCGTTGTGTACTTTCGCTTCAACTGGGATGATATTGTGTTCCGCGTGATACGTCATTAGGTAAGCTGCTGCGATAAAATTAGGCACGTAGCCTTGTGTTTCTGCAGGTAAGAAGGGGCGAACTTCCCAATAATTTGTTTTATTTCCAGAACGGCGAATGGCTTTATTTACGTTGCCAGGTCCAGCATTGTAGGCTGCTAACACTAAATTCCAATCACCATAAATTCCGTACAATTGACGGAAATATCTACAAGCGGCATCTGTAGCTAAAGCTGGATCCATTCGCTCATCGATGTATGAATTCTCCTTTAAACCAAAGTATAACCCTGTTCGATACATGAACTGCCAAAGTCCTAAAGCACCAGCTCGCGATTTAACTTGTGGACGCAAACCACTTTCAATAACTGCAAGGAATTTAAGTTCTTTTGGCAGACCATATTCTGCTAATTTCTCTTCAAACATGTCGAAATATAAATCAGAGCGACCCATTGCAATACGAATGAACCCTCTTCTTTTATCTACAAAAAACTTAATGGTAGAAAGTGTTGCTTGGTTGCAGTCCAAGTGAAAAGGACTCATTTTATTCATCTCCTCTAATCGAGCACAATATTCCTCATCGGTAAATTTAGGAAGATCAGTCGACTCATAATTCAGTAATTTAATGATTGAATCATATTCTTGCTTGCTTGCATAATCTTGATAAAAAAGCATCAAGCTTTGGTCGACCGTATTTATAAAAGCTTCTTTGTTCAGTGTGTCGCTCGGTTTTACGAGGTGTGCGGGTTTTTGAGCGAAAATAGCAACACTCAAAAAGACGAATAACACGGTAACAAATCCTTTCATATAATTATTTTACACAACTCTCCAGGTAGGATGAGAAATTAAACATTTTCTTTTCTTCGAAATGATTTGCCATGACTTGAATTCCAAACGGCAATCCATTTGAGTGCGTACCTAACGGTAATGATATCGAAGGGTTACCTGTCAAATTGGAATGAACTGTAAAAATATCTTGCAAGTACATTTGAATTGGATCTTTTACATCGTTCAAACCAAAAGCAGTTGCCGGTGTTGTGGGTAAAAGTATGATATCAAATGTCGATAAAATTTCATCTGTTTTATTGCGCAACACACGTCGAACCTTTTGACCTTTTGTGTAATATGCTTCGTAGTATCCATGTGAAAGAACGAAGGTTCCAGCCATGATACGTCTTTTCACTTCGGGACCAAATCCTTCAGAACGTGATTTTTTATACGTTTGCTCTACACCTTGAGCGTCTTTACTTCTGTAGCCAAAATGCACACCATCAAAACGAGATAAATTTGAAGATGCTTCAGCGGTTGTAAGCACGTAATACGCAGGAACCATAAATTCTAAGTAGGGAAAAGAGACCTTTTCTACTTCATGACCATCTTTTTTAAGTTGATCAATGATTTCTTCCATTTTCTGAATTACTTCTTTATCGATTCCTTCAACATCGAAGCTTTCCTTGATAACCGCAATCTTCAATTTGGCAGGTTGAACGAATTCAGTATACTTTTCTACTGGTTTTGAGGAACAAGTAGAATCAAATTCATCGGCGCCAGACATAATTTCTAGTAAGAGCGCTGAATCCTCAAGTGTATTTGTGAAAGGACCGATTTGATCAAAAGAAGAAGCGTAGGCAATTAATCCATAGCGACTGATTCTTCCATAAGATGGTTTCAAACCGTATGTTCCTGTGAAAGAAGCAGGCTGACGTATTGATCCTCCTGTATCACTTCCAAGCGCTACCGTGCACAGTCCAGCCGCAACTGCAGCAGCTGAGCCACCTGATGAGCCACCAGGTACTTTTGTTTTGTCTAATGGATTTAATACGGGCCCGAAAGCCGAGTTTTCATTGGAACTACCCATAGCAAACTCGTCACAATTCAAACGTCCAATTATAACGGCATCTTCATCAAGTAAACGTTGAACAGCTGTACCTGTATAAAGTGATTCGAATCCTTCCAATATTTTTGAAGATGCAGAGACTTTGTGTCCAGCATAACAAAAATTATCTTTTAGTCCGATAACCATTCCAGCCAGTTTACCTGCTATACCGTTCTTACGTTTTTCATCTACAATCTGCGCATTTTTCCTCACAGATTCTTCGAAAACTTCAAGAAAGGCATTGAGATCTTCTTGCGCGTGTATTTGCTTCAGGTATGCTTCAACGATACCCAAAACAGATTCACCCGAAGAAAGGGCGGACTTTACTTCAGCAAAAGATTTATACATTCGGAATGTAATTAACTGTTTTTTTCTTCCGGTTGAGTTGTTTCCTCACCTTTCGAAGCGTCTTTAAATTCTTTAACGCCTTTTCCTAGACCTTTCATCAATTCTGGTATTTTTTTACCTCCAAAAAGAAGTAAAACAATTGCCAAAATGATGATTACTTGCCATGGGCCAAATGCTCCTAAAATCATTGTACATCAATTTAATTCAAACAAAGTTACGGAAATATCGCTAATAGCGTTTTGAAATAAACGTTAAACTGTTAAAAAGCATAAAAAAGAAAAGGATCAACCCGAAGATTGATCCTTTCCAATAAACTATTTCATTCAATTACAATTTTCTTGCAACTTCAACCTCTTCGAATGATTCGATAATATCGCCCGGTTTGATGTCGTCAAACTTGTCAATATTCAAACCACATTCATAGTTGTTTTTAACTTCACGGACATCGTCTTTGAAACGTTTCAATGAACCAAGAACACCTGTGTGAATAACGATTCCATCGCGGATCAAACGTATTTTGTTTGAACGCTTGATGAGACCATCCAAGACATAGCAACCTGCAATTGTACCCACTTTCGTGATATCGAATGTTTCACGTACTTCAGCTGAACCAATGATTTTCTCTTCAATATCTGGAGATAACATTCCTTCCATTGCCGCTTTGATTTCATCAATTGCCTTATAGATAATTGAGTAAAGACGGATATCAATTTGTTCAGTTTCTGCTAATTTTCTCGCTCCAACCGTTGGACGAACTTGGAAACCAATGATAATCGCATCTGAAGCAGAAGCCAAGTTAACATCAGCTTCAGAGATTGCACCAACCCCTTTGTGAACGATGTTAATTTGAATTTCTTCAGTCGATAGACGCAATAATGTATCAGATAAGGCTTCAATCGAACCATCCACGTCACCTTTGATGATGATGTTAAGCTCCTTAAAGTCACCAATCGCCAAACGACGACCAATTTCATCCAAAGTAATATGTTTCGTTGTACGCAAACCTTGTTCACGGTACAATTGTTCACGTTTCGTAGCAATTGATTTTGCTTCTTTTTCGTCATCTAAGACGTGGAACTTATCACCGGCACTTGGTGCACCGTTAATTCCAAGAACTGAGACTGGTTGTGATGGTCCAGCTTCTTTCAAAATCACTCCTTTCTCATCATGCATTGCACGAACACGCCCGTAATGTCTTCCAACAAGGATTACATCACCCACTTTCAAGGTGCCAGATTCAACAAGCATATTCGTAACATAACCTTTTCCTTTATCCAAAGAAGATTCGATTACCGTTCCTAATGCATTTTTATTTGGATTCGCTCTCAATGTTAGCATTTCTGCTTCCAACAATACTTTATCCAATAATTCTTCAATGTTCAATCCTTGTTTCGCTGAAATTTCCTGTACTTGGTACTTTCCACCCCAATCTTCCACAAGTATATTCATTTGAGAAAGTTGTTCACGTATTTTATCAGGATTTGCTCCTGCTTTGTCAATCTTATTGATGGCAAAAACCATCGGTACATTTGCGGCTTGTGAATGGGCAATTGCTTCTTTTGTTTGAGGCATTACATCATCATCCGCAGCAACCAAGATAATTGCAACATCGGTTACTTGTGCACCACGAGCACGCATCGCTGTAAAGGCTTCGTGACCTGGTGTATCTAAGAACGTCATTTTACGACCATCTTTTAATGTCACTGAGTAAGCACCAATATGCTGTGTAATTCCTCCGGCTTCACCTTCAATTACGTTTGCATTTCTAATTCTATCTAACAAGGAAGTTTTACCGTGATCCACGTGACCCATTACCGTAATAATCGGTGGTCGATTGATTAAATCTTCCTCTTTATCTTCATAAATTGGAATAGACTCTTGTACCTCAGCACTTACGAATTCAGTTTCAAAACCAAATTCATCTGCAACAATATGGATTGTTTCTGCATCTAAACGTTGGTTGATAGAAACAAAAATACCTAGAGACATACACACCGAAATTACTTGTGTCGGTTGAATGTTCATCATTGATGCTAATTCAGACACAGTAACGAACTCCGTCAACTTTAGGATTTTTTCATCCATTTCAGCTGCCAACGCTTCGTCTTGACGACGTTGTGCTACGTTATCTCTTTTCGCACGTCTATTCTTAGAAGCTTTTGATTTTCCCCCTTGATTTGACAAACGAGCTAATGTATCCTTGATCTCCTTTTGAATATCTCTTTCTTTGATCTCAGGCTTAGCGAATTTATTTCCTCCTCTTGCTGGCGGTCTGTTGCCTGTTCCTCCTCCGGCAGCTGGTGTATTGGTAGTTGGCGTTGTTCCGGCATTTGGTTGTTTTGCGGGATCAACTTTCTTGATTCTTTTCCGTTTTTTACGCGCATCTGCAGCGGCTTGACCAGCGGCAGATTTTTGATTGGGCGTTTTTGGTCGCTCAACAGGAAGTTCAATTCTTCCCAAAACTGTCGGTCCTGTCAACACTTTTCGTTCAACACGAATAGTTTCGATTTCTTTTGGACCTTCCGCTTCAGATTCTTCAACATTCGCCTCAGGTACAACAACCTTAACTTCTTCTGCCTTTTCAACAACTGGTTTAACAGCTTCTACTGGTGTTGGAGCAACTGGTTTCGGCTTATTTTCCTCGTGTTTCTTTTTGTCAGGGCGCGTTTTGCTATTGATTTTATCCAAATCAATTTTCCCGATAACAGAAACATTAACATCACCAGAACTTACTGTTTTTTGTTCAGCTTCTTCTTCCACTTTTGGCTCCTCAACAACTGGTTCTGCAACCTTTGCAACAGGAGTTTCCATAATGATATTGCGCTTAATTTCTTCTGCGCTAATTGGCTCACTATCGTCTTCTTCAACTTGAGGCGCGTGTGTTGTTTCTTCTTCTTTATCTCGAATAGAAACTGACTCACGCTTTTCTCTTTTCACTGCGCTGAACTTTGATTGCTCTTTCAGACTTTGATCTGCGGCAAATTCTTTCCTAAGGATATCATAATGCTCTTCCTCCAACTTTGTGTTGGGGCTTACATCAATTTTAATCCCTTTGGATCCAAGGAATTCGACAAGCGTAGACATACCCACATTGAGTTCTCCAGCTGCTTTTCCTAATCTTATTGGTTTTCCGGCCATATAATTTATGCGTCCTTCTTTTTGTTAATCAATTCTGTGCTACAAGATACGGTATACGGATCAATTATTCGAATTCAGCGCGAAGTATTTTCATTACTTCTTCGATTGTTTCTTCTTCTAAATCAGTACGATGAACTAAGTCTTTCACACTCATTTCGATTACAGACTTCGCTGTATCCAATCCGATTGCCTTTAATTCATCAATGATCCATCCGTCGATTTCATCTGCAAATTCTTCTAAATCCACATCCTCTACATCTACTTCTCCTTCACGGTAAACATCCAGTTCATAACCAGTTAATTTGCCCGCAAGTTTAATATTGTGTCCCCCTTTACCAATCGCCAATGATACTTGGTCTGGTTTAAGGAAAACTTTCGCGCGCTTATCTTCTTCATTGATATCAATAGAAGAAATTTTAGCTGGCGACAGTGCTCGTTGAATTAACAATTGAGGATTTGATGTGTAATTGATGACATCAATGTTCTCATTTCTTAGCTCACGAACGATTCCATGTATACGAGATCCTTTCATTCCGACACAAGCTCCAACTGGATCAACTCGGTCATCATAAGATTCAACAGCAACTTTTGCTCTTTCACCTGGCTCACGTACGATTTTCTTGATAGTAATTAAACCATCAAACACTTCTGGCACTTCTAATTCGAACAAACGCTCAAGGAATTCAGGAGCAGTTCTCGAAAGAATAATAACTGGGCTACTGTTGCGCATATCAACTTTTGCAACAACCGCACGAACAGTTTCACCTTTCTTGAAGTAATCAGAAGGAATTTGTTCAGATTTTGGCAATAAAAGCTCATTGCCCTCATCATCCATAACCATGATTTCTTTTTTCCAAACTTGGTAAACTTCACCTGTAATGATTTCACCAACTCTTTCTTTGTACTTCTTGTATAAATGATCTTTCTCCAATTCCAAAATACGAGAAATCAAGTTTTGACGCAGTGAAAGAATGTTTCTACGACCGAAATCAGCGAAACGGAATTCTTCTGTTACCTCTTCCCCGATTTCAAAATCAGGTTCAATTTTAATTGCGTCAGAATAAGCGATCTCTGTATTCTGATCTTCTACTTCACCATCATCAACAATTTCTTTATTAATGAAGATTTGCACATCTCCTTTATCAATATTTACAATGATGTCAATATGCTCATCGGTATTGAATTTCTTTTTCAGCATAGATCTGAAAACGTCTTCCAACACATGTTGCATCGTTTGTTTGTCGATGCTTTTCAATTCTTTGAACTCCGAAAACGAGTCAACCAATTCAAGGCTATTCATGTTTACCTATTTAAATGAAATGATAATTTTTGTTTCTTTTATTTGCTCAAACGGGAACACATGTTGTTCCACAATCAATTCTTTTTTCTTTTTGGCTTCTGGTCTTTCCATTCTAGAGTTTTCTAGAACGATTTGGTTTTCATTTACTTCCACCAATTTGCCTTCAGTTTTGGTTCCATCTTGCGCAACCACTTTTACTTCACGACCAATATTCTTAACATATTGTGCATGTACACGCAATGGTCTGTCTAAACCAGCAGACGAAACATGTAATTCAAAATCTTCTACCTCGCGGTCTAAGTTATGCTCTACATTCCTAGAAACTGACATACAATCATTTACGGAAACATTTCCTTCATGTTTGTCGAGTTCTACGTGGATTACATTGGTTGCAGAGATCGTTAAATCAACAACAAAAAGCCCATTTGCCAGTTCAGCAATGCGCTCATCAATTAAATCCATTATTGTCTTTTTTGCAATCATATGTTATGAAAAGAGG
>ERZ888423.2450-NODE-2450-length-13804-cov-8.536184_pt1 | contig 13804 bp, 10 predicted proteins | sample MGYA00520523_ERZ888423 | MGnify/ENA primary metagenome ERZ888423 (study PRJEB32303, sample SAMEA104408611) | aquatic metagenome | biome: Brackish water; feature: Pelagic; material: water | place: Baltic Sea | collected 2014-06-08T10:24:00 | depth 30,27 m ...
GACCAAAGACTTCTCGCTGCACAATCTCGGCATCTTGTGCTGGGTTCACGAGCACGGTTGGCTCGTAGAAAAACCCTGCACCTGCCCGGACAGAACCCCCGGTGGTGAGTTCGGCCCCAGCGGCCACTGCCCGGTCCACCATGCCCGCCACCCGTGACTGTTGCTCTGCAGAAATGACGGGCCCAACTGCAACATCCGGGTCGAACGGGTCGCCCACCTTGAGCTCGGCCACAGCAGCAGTCAGGCGTTCTGCTAGGTCATCAAACACTCCAGGGCCGGCAATCACTCGACAAGGAGCAGTGCAGTCCTGGCCAGAGTTGTAGTAACTGGCCTCGGCGAGAGTCGAAACCACTGCTTCGATATCTGCATCGTCAAAGACAATCACCGGAGCCTTTCCGCCGAGCTCCAGATGTACTCGCTTGAGATTGTCAGATGCAGATTTTGCAATGAGTTTGCCAGTGCCGACATCTCCGGTGACCGAGACCATGGCCACATCTGGGTGCGCCACGAGCGCCGCCCCCGTTGTCTCACCCTGACCAAGAACCAGGTTGAACACACCAGGAGGAAAGATCTCGGCGGCGAGTTCGGCCAGACGAATAGCACTTAGAGGGGTGAGTTCCGAAGGCTTCAGCACCACCGTATTGCCAGTTGCGAGTGCAGGACCGATCTTCCAAGTTGCCATATTGAGCGGGTAGTTCCATGGCGCAATCGACGCGATCACTCCAAGTGGGTCGCGCCTCAAATACGAGGTGTGATCGGCCATGTACTCCCCTGCCGCTCGACCATCTAGGAAACGGGCCGCAGCAGCGAAGAACCGAAAATTGTCTACCGTGAGGTCGAACTCAAAGTCAATAATCGACAGCGGCTTGCCAACATTGAGAGCCTCAATCTGCTTGAGCCTGTCGAGGTCACCTTCAATGGCATCGGCAAGGGCCGAGAGCATCTCGAATCGCTCTCGCGGCGTGGTCTCGGACCAAGTTGTGAATGCCTCGGTAGCTGCGATGACGGCATCATCAACGTCAGCAGTATCAGAACTAGCTACCTGAGCAATCACGCTACCCGTGGCCGGGTCGAGCACCTGATCTGTCAAGCCGGAACGAGCAGGCCTGAACTCACCATTGATGAAGTTCATGCCATTACTCAAGTCAACGCCGTTGGGTGTATTCATATGCAGGCTCCTTAGCTGAATCTGTAGATCTTTTCACGCCGTTGAGTCACCACCAACCGCGGCGTTTCATGACGTAGAGCGATCCGATCATTGTCATCAGGTTCAGGCCGATCCCAAGGATCAGGAATGCGATTGAGGAGTTGATGGATTGCACCATGAAGGAAAAGTTCATGCCAAAGAAGCCGGTAATAAACATGAGCGGCAAGAACACCGTGGACACGGTTGCTAGCTTTTTCATAATGTCGTTCTGGCGATAGTTCACTTGGTTCATGTAGATATCCATCACTGCGGAGAGACGATCACGTTCGCTCTCAACTTGATCACCCACATGTGCAAGATCAACTGCAAGGTCGCGTAGATGGCGTCGCGCGTCCTCGGAGACGTCCTCAAGAGCATCGATGATGACAAACCTTCCGGCTCCCACTAAGTCTCGAGCGGGGTCAACTGCTCGGCGGAAACTGTTCACCCGCTTACGCAGGTCCAGCAGCTTTTCGATCTGACTAGTGCTCGGGTCATCGTGAAGGATGCTGGTCTCTAGCTCTGTGAGTTCCTCATCAACGGTGTCGAGCGCATCGGCGAACGTGCCCACCAGAACTGACAGGATCCGAGACAGCACTGCTGGAACCGTGGTAGTGGGTGTCATCATTTTGTCGGCTCTCTCGTGAAGAAGCTCCACTGGAGGACAAGGCCCATTGCGGACAGTCACGACGCGATGTTGCATCACATAGACGTGCACCTCCATCATGGTGCGGGCATCTGCCGCTACCCCATAGGCCACGAGCAGTACGTAGCTGTCGTACTCAGAGAGTCGGGTTCGTTGATTAAAGTCTGCGGAATCAGAGAGCATCTCCTCATCAATCCCAAACAGTTTGACCATGCGCTGTAGGTCAGCTTGGTCTGGCGTTGTGCAGTCCAGCCACATGAGGTGGTCGGAATCCATTGCGGCTCTGATTTCGACCCAAGTCGGATGCTCCGTGTGGGTTCCATTCACAAGCAGCGCGGCATTCTCGAACACCAAGTCCTCGACAATCTCCGGCTTCTCTTTGATGGTCACAGCCACACACCCTAGGTTCTCGCCCCGCAGACATGCCTGCAATCTGCTGGGGCGAACTACTGCGGATTCAACGCCTGAATTGCAAAGTCGATAGCTAAGGCTCGGCGCGCGTTATCGACATGGAGATTTTCGATCATCTTGCCATCCACGGTCACGACCCCAAGTCCCGCTGCGACTCCCGCCTCGAATGCCTCGATCACCCTGCGCGAGTACTCAATCTCTTCCTCGCTCGGAGCAAAAGCTGCGTTCGCGGGCTCCACCTGAGTGGGGTGCACGAGCGTCTTGCCATCAAAGCCCATCTGCGCAGCCTGCTCTGCCTCAATGGCAAACCCCTCTGGGTTACGAACCTCGTTGTACACCCCATCCAGAATCACTTTGTCGGCGTAGCGAGCCGCATTGACTGCACGAGCTAGGCCCCAAAGTAACGGCTGGCGCCCGGGTACCAAGGCAGCGCGTAGTTCCTTGGCAAGATCGTTCGTTCCCATAATCAGAACGGTAAGACGCTCCGAACAGGATGCAATCTCAACTGCATTCTCGATCGCTGCTGGAGTTTCGAGCATGGCCCAGATGGTGGTGTGGCTGGGTGCACCAGCGGCTTCCATCAAGGACTCGACGGCAGCAACATCTGCTGCGCTATTGATCTTTGGTACCACGATGCCCGAGGGTGCAGCGGCACAGGCTGAGCGAACGTCAGCCTCGTGCCACTCGGTATCAATGGAGTTCACTCGAATGGTCAATTCACGCTGGCCGTACTCTCCGCTTGTAACAGCGGCAGCTACCTTTTCTCTGGCAACGGCTTTCATATCAGGCGCTACCGAATCCTCGGTATCAAAGATGATCGCGTCGGTCGGAAGGGTCTTGGCCTTCTCTAAGGCTTTGTCATTCGCACCTGGCATGTAGAGGACGCTTCGGCGTGGACGGAACTCACTCATGGTATTTCTCGTTTCGTGTAGCAGTTCAGGACAGGAATCCTATGGAGAGAACTAGAAGCCGTAACTCGCTGCAAGTTCGGGGTCGCGCTCGGACAGTTGCCTAGCCAGTTCAACTACAACATGGCACTGCTTGACCGAGGCATCGTCCTCCATCTTTCCGTTCAGCATGATCGCCCCCGTGCCGTCACCCATGGCTTCGATTACTTCGCGGGCATGGTCAACCTCGGAAGGTTCTGGCGAGAAGACCTTCTTCGCAATTGCAATCTGCACTGGGTGCAGCGACCAGGCTCCCACGCAGCCCAGCAAATAGGCGTTACGGAATTGATCCTCGCATGCAAGCACATCTTTGATGTCACCAAAGGGCCCGTAATAGGGAAGGATCCCATTCGCTGCGCAGGCATCAACCATGCGCGCGATGGTGTAATGCCACAGGTCCTGCTGATACGTGGTGCGAGGCCCTTCGTCGGCATGTGGATCTTCACGAACTAGGTAACCCGGGTGACCGCCACCCACTCTGGTGGTTTTCATTCGACGATTCGCAGCCAAGTCCGCAGGCCCAAGTGACAGGCCCTGCATGCGTGGCGAAGCGGCGCAGATCTCTTCGACGTTGGCCACTCCACGCGCTGTCTCCAAAATTGCATGGACCATCAGCGGCTTCTTCAGGCCGGCCTTCGCTTCGAGCTGTGCCAAGAGGCGATCCACATAATGGATATCTTCGGGCCCTTCGACCTTGGGAATCATGATGACGTCAAGCTTGTCCCCCACTTCACCAACAAGTACCTCAAGGTCATCAAGTGCCCATGGCGAGTCCAAGCTGTTCACTCTGGTCCAGAGCTGGGTGTCCCCCATTGGAACAGTTTTTGCTACACGAACCAGTCCCTCTCGGGCTGCCTCTTTGGCATCCATAGGGATTGCATCTTCCAAGTTGCCCAGAAGGACATCCACTGTGGGTGCAATCTCTGGCAGTTTCGCCGTGACCTTTTCTAGGTGAGGCGGGAAGAAATGAATCATGCGAGAGGGTCGAAAGGGGATCTCTCTGAGTGGCTCGGGGGCACCAGCGGCCAGCGGCTTGAAGAAGTCTTTGGGATTACGCATGGGGATCTCCTAGGAAGCGAATAGGCAACGTGGCCAAGCAGGACAGTCTGACGTTACGGACCGAAAGCTCGGGTGAGCAATTCGCTGGCTTCCAAGAGACTGTAAGGGTTTAGCTATCGAATCCGAGCCCAAGGGCATCCAAGGTTCGCAGCCAAGCACCCCGCCGGCCTTGATGAGCATCGGCTCGGGCAATTGCCCGGCGCGTGTACTGGATCCCAGCAGTGCGAATTGGCTCCGGCGGAAACGGCAACATCTTCTTGCGTACCAGGTCAAGCTGCAGCAATTCCGATTGCGGTTGATACAGCAAGTCAAGACATACACGAGCACCAAACCGGGTAGCGCCTACCCCGAGGCCGGTATAGCCAACGGCATAAGCGACTCGACCGTCCAGCGCAGTACCGAAGCCCACCGAAAACCTTGTCGAGGTGTCAATTACTCCACCCCAACGATGACTGAACTTCAAACCCTCTAGCTGTGGAAACGTCCGAAAGAACTGTTCGGCCAGCAGTTGATGCGACTCAGGTCGTTGATCAAGCTTCGGATGCACTTTGCCCCAGTTGTAGAACACAGCGTCATAGCCGCCCCACAGGATTCGGTTGTCTTGGGTAAGGCGGTAGTAATGGAATTGATTGGATGTATCAGCTAGGCCTTGGCGACCCTTCCACCCAACCGAGTCCAACTGCTGCGAACTCAAAGGTTCGGTGGCAAGGACATAGTCGTACACCGGCACCACACGTCGATTTATGGCACGTAACGGGCTTGGGAATGCCCCCGTTCCGAGCACCACAGCATTCGCTCGAATTTCTCCGCCACCACCGCCTGGGTTCTGCGTGCGCAGCAAAACTCCTGCACCACTGCGCAACATGGTCACCATGGTGGTGTTGTCGAAGATGCGCACCCCCAATCGCCGGCAGGCAGCGGCAAGTCCCCAAGCAAGGCGAGCCGGGTCCACGAGGCCCTCGCCAGACTCAACTTGGGCCGCAGCAAGATAGGTCGGCGAGTGGACCTGAGCTCGAGCTTGTTCAGCCCCTAGGAATTCAGCCTGCTCGCCATACTCTTTGAGCAAGTCAACAAACTCAGCAACCCCACTCACTTGCCATTCAGCATCGGCCACAATCAGGTTGCCAGTCAGTTCGAGAGCAGCGTCAATCTGGTGGGTCTGCAGGCTGGCTACTAGGCCATCAAAATTCTCTTGACCGAGCCGCACGAGTTCCCTGACCTGTTTCGGAAACCTAGCCACCCCGTTGGCTAGCCCATGAGTCAACGTGGCCGATAGAAACCCACCGTTCCTTGAGGAAGCCTGCTCGCCGATTCTTCCGGAATCGATCAGGATGACTTCTCGGGATGGGTCCCGCTCTTTTGCCTGCAGTGCCGCCCAAAGTCCGGTGAAACCACCACCGACCACTGCAAGATCTGCCTGGACTGTGCCCTCGAGAGACTCATTTTCTGGCGGTCGGTCTGAACTATCGAGCCACAGGACTGATCCCTGCGAGTGCTGCAATGCTTTCCGGGCGTGTTCCTTCTCAATCTCCATCAGTTCCTACAGCCTAAACTCATCTCATGCGTGCTGTGATGTGTCGAGAGCTAGGCGAGCCCGAATCCCTTGTTGTAGAACAGCTTCCAACTGCACCATGTTCGGCCCATCAGGTCAGAGTGCATATCTGGGCTAGCGGGCTGAACTATGTGGATGCACTATTCGTGCAAGGCAAGTACCAGATTCGGCCGCAACTGCCGTTCATCCCAGGGTCTGAGATTGCTGGCGAGATTACAGAGATAGGCGAACAGGTTCAGGGCTTCAACGTCGGCGACCGGGTCTTTGCATCCATTGGACTCGGCGGATTTGCCGACGAAGCAGTTCTGAGCCCTTCTCAGATCGTTCCCATTCCTGACCGCCTGAGCTATGCCCAAGCCGCGACGATGACACAGAGCTATGCAACAGCTTGGTACTCACTTACTCAACGAACTCAGCTTGCGCCAGAAGAATGGGTGGTCGTGCTTGGCGCCGCAGGCGGAGTCGGTCTGGCAATGATTGACGTTGCGAGGGCTCATGGAGCCAAGGTCATCGCCGTGGCATCGACACGTGAGAAGCTTCGACTCTGTATCGAGCGAGGGGCGCACGGGGTGATTGATTCCTCGACTGAGGACCTCAAGACTCGGGTTCGAGAGTTGACCGGCGGCGGGGCCGACATCGTGGTTGACCCAGTGGGCGGACCACTTGCAGAGTCTGCATTGCGGTCCCTAGGAAACAATGGCCGATACCTGGTGATCGGGTTTGCCTCGGGTGTCATTCCATCGCTTCCCGCTAATCAAATTCTGCTCCGGAACCGTCAGGTCATTGGCGTTGACTGGGGCGCTTGGGCAATGGGAAACCCAGCAGACAACGCCACGCTCCTTGGAGAGGTCATTGCGGCAATAGAAGAAGGAGAGATAACCCCGGTCGAGCCCCAGTCCTATGCGCTGGCCGAAGCAGGCACTGCCCTTCGAGATCTGCTTGATCGCCGACTAGTGGGCAAGGCCTGCCTAAGTTCTTAGCCAAGGCCTAGCTGACTTCTTAGCCAAGGACAGCCTGAGGGGTTTGCCTTATGAGGCTGCTGGCTGAGAACCAAGAGCCGTTACAAGAGTCCCAAACTGGTCAATTGGAACTTCACCAGAGGCACGCTGGGTGACTTTTCCTGCGGAGTCCATCATGACGAAGTAGGGAAACCCGGGCAGACCGTATGCCTGAGCGGCAGTACCAGCGGGATCGTCGAGCATCACCTTGGGAGTAAAGCCCTCTTTGATTACCCATTTTGAGGGTGGATAATTTGGTTGATCTCGCTTGACCGATGTGCTCACGGCATAGAAGTCAACGTTTTCTGGCTGATTACCTTCGTCGATCCATTCCTGAATGAGCGGGACCTCTACCTGGCAGTGCGGGCACCAGTGCGCAACGAAGATCACGACCTTGGCTCGACCATCGGCTGGATCGATCTTGACGGGACTGCCATCGAAGCTGAACCCCTCAAGCACTGGCGGCGTTTGCCCAACGGCAGGGTCCTCGCCTGGCGGAACCACCATGGAACTCGTTTGTGGGTAAGCGGCTAGCGGTTCACCAATGACGGTGACCGAGGCTTGTTCCTGCTTTGCGTTCTGTGCGGCCTGCGCACCAGTGTCGTTCGAAATGGCTGCGGTGTCTGCGTTGTTCTCGCTACGGGTAACAAAGAACGCCACTGCGCCAAGAACAAGCACCACCGCCACGGTTGCTCCCACAATGATCAGGCCAGTTTTTGGCCGGTTCCCCGTGGTGCGATTTGTAAGATTTGCGTAGGGGTCTGCACCCTCATGCTTCTGTTCGTTCATGCGTCCTCATTTTTGTTTGTGGGTTCAGCGCTATCAAGCTCTGAATTGTTTTGGGCAGATCGGTCAACGTTGCATGCCAGCAATGTCAGCACGGCTATCAGAGCAAATCCGATGCCTGCCATGGCAGGAATCGATAGGAAGTGGAATTTCCAAACCCACACAGTTGAACATGGAACATCATCAGTGCAGGAGAATGAGACAGTGGAAGGAAACCGCTCTATCAGATAATGGTAAATCGCAATGCCGAGACCAATGAGGGCGAGCGGCACCGAATACCATTTGACCAGCACATCACGCCTGAGCGCTGCGATTCCCAAAATGATCACCTGGGGGTACATAACTATGCGCTGGTACCAGCAGAGTATGCATGGCGGAAACTTGGCAACTTCAGAGAGATACAAGCTTCCTACTGTGCATGTCAGTGCCACAAGAAATGCCAAAGGCAGCGCGACTTGGCCGATTCCCAAACGCAGCGGTTGCAGCGATGCCGGTAGCGCTGGTCGTTTGCTGGCAGTTCGCGAACCATGGATAACTGCAACTACAGAGAACACTAAGCAGACCAGTAAAAATCCGAGACCCAGAACCGCGAGCATCGCTAAAAACAGAGTGACGGTATCTACGTCCATAGCCTTATTGACTGTACCGGTGGCACTGAGTCCCACCACAACTCATTGGAAGTTGTCTGAGCAGTTTCTTGGAAACTTCTAAGTCGACTAAACTCTGCCTATGTCCTTGTACGAAACTGACCTCGCCGCCCTTGATGGAACCCCCGGAGTACTCGCCGGTCTAGACGGAAAGGTCACCCTTGTCGTCAACGTGGCCTCGAAATGTGGCCTGACCCCGCAGTACACACAGCTCGAAGAACTACAGGTTGCCTATGGCGATCAGGGTTTTAGCGTGTTGGGAGTTCCTTGTAATCAGTTCATGGAACAAGAACCTGGCACTGCTGAAGAGATTCAGACCTTCTGCTCCACCGAGTATGGCGTGACTTTTCCCCTGACCGAGAAGATCGAAGTGAACGGCGATGAGCGTCACCCGCTCTATACCGAACTCACCCAGGTAGCCGACGCTGAGGGTCGCGACGGCGACATTCAGTGGAACTTTGAGAAGTTCCTGATTGCCGGCGATGGCGAAGTGATTGCAAGGTTCGCACCTCAGGTTGAGCCCAACGACCCGCAGATTGTCTCTGCAATCACGTCAGCACTGGCCTAACACTGAGTTGAGCTCAGCTCATCCGAGCAGCTCGACCCATCTCATTATCAAGTCAGCTCATCCATCAGGTCAGCTCATCATCAGAACTGTGCGTAGGCCTCTACCGGCCTCGAGGTCTGCAAGTGCTTCGTTCACTTCTTCGAGCGGTCGACGAGCAGTCACCATTGCATCGAGGTCAAGCTTGCCGGCACGCCACAGGGCAACGAGGCGCGGAATATCTCGCGGGCCCCAGCAGGACCCGAGGAGCGATCCAACCAGTTTCTTCTCCGAAAACATCGCCATGACTGGGCTAAACGCAACAGTTTGATCAACTGGGGCAGCGCCCACCATCACGGTGGTACCGCCACTACGCACAGCCGCGATGCCTACCTCGACGAGTGCAGCAGACCCGACTGCTTCGAAGGCGACATCTGCGCCCACCCCGGTTAGTCCCATGGTCACCGAAACAACATCTTGCTCGTTCGGGTCGATCACATGGGTTGCTCCGAACCGCATGGCTTGTTCCCGCCGAGACTCCGAGGGATCAGAGACAATGATCTGCGCCGCACCGGCAATTGCCGCACCCTGAACAATGCAGATTCCAACGCCACCTGCGCCAAGGACCAGCACCGAATCCCCCGGATCAATATCGGCAGTGTTGATAGCAGCGCCAACTCCCGTTTGTACGGCGCAGCCGATCACGCAGGCCACGTCTAGGGGAAGATCCTTGTCAATGCGGATTGCACCGTTTGCGTGGACCACGATTTCATCTGCCCAAGCAGCTACGCCAAGACCGTGAAACACCGTCTCGCCGTTACGAGAGAGACGAGAAGTGCCGTCCGGCAACATTGAAGTTGCGATGACCATGGAGCTTGCGCAAACGCTCTGCAAACCCTTGATGCAATAGGCACAGGTTCCGCAGGCTGCATTCGGAGTCAGGATGACGTGGTCCCCCACTTCTAGAGAGGTGACTCCTTCGCCAAGTTCCAAAACAATCCCAGCAGCCTCATGGCCGAGCACCGTTGGCCCCATTGCAGGGAAGGTCCCCGAGATCACGCTTAAGTCGGAATGACATACCCCGCAGGCCACGACTTGGACGCGCACCTCGCCGGCACGCGGAGCATCAAGTTGCACATCCTCGACTACTTCGAGCGGACTACCCACCTGGGTGAATAAAGCTGCACGCATCAGATTGCTCCTGTGGTCATCGGAAAGATAATCGGGACCCTACAGGCTTTAGCCGAAGCTATTTACGGCGGCCAGCCCTTGCTCGCGTGACACCCTTGCGAATCTCTTCAGTCACCAGCAGCAACAGCGGAGTGACGAGCACCCAACCCCACTGCTGCAGGCTTAGTGGCACGGTTTCAAATACTCCCTGCAAGAAGGGCAATTGCACCACCATGATCTGCATGACGACTACTCCAGCGAGTGCATAGAGCAAGGGCCGATTCGACAAGCTATAGCGAGAGAACACGGTGTCATTGCCGGTGCGCACACAGAACGAATTCACCAGTTGAAAAAAGACGAACGTGGTGAAGGCCATCGTCATCGCCTGCTCAACGTCATTTTCTTTGAAACCGATATAGATGCCGAGTGTTCCAACAGTTATAACCACTGCCGACGCAACGATCCGCGTCAGTCTCGGGCCACTCAGAATGGCTTCTGCACGAACTCGAGGATTGCGGCTCATGATGCCCGGCTTTGGTGGGTCAACTCCCAAAGCAATGGCCGGCGGGCCGTCCGCGATGATGTTGACAAACAGAATCTGAATCGCATTGAACAGCGCACCGAACCCTGCGAGTTGAGCCCCGAGGATGACCAATATGGCCGAAATGTTTGTGGTCAGCTGAAAGCGTACAAAGGTCAAGATGTTGTCGTAGATTGCCCGACCGCCCTCAACGGCGTGAACGATGGTTGCAAAGTTGTCATCAGTGAGGACCATGTCCCCGGCCTCTTTCGTGACCGCTGTGCCAGTGATTCCCATCGCCACGCCAATCTCGGCCTCCTTGAGCGACGCTGCGTCGTTCACGCCATCACCAGTCATCGCCACGATTTTTCCGGTTGACTGCAGCGCTTTCACTACCCGCACTTTGTGTTCTGCCGAGACCCGAGCACAGACGCCAATCTGATCGATCTGTGTGGGAAGGTCCTCGTCAGAGATTCGATCTAGCTCGGCCCCGGTAACTACCCGACCTTGGATTCCCAGCACTTCTGCAATCGCGCCGGCCGTCGAGGCATGGTCACCCGTGATCATTTTCACACCGATGCCGGCCGTGGCACATTCTGCAATGGCTGCAATGGCCTCTGGCCGCGGCGGATCAAGAATTCCGACCAGGCCGACTAGATGCAACTCGCCGACCTCGGCAACAAGGTCTCCGTCATAGTCCCCGGGGGCAACGGGCAATTCAAGAGTTGCAAGCGCCAGCACTCGCAACCCTGTTGCTCCAAGGGAGTCATTCAGTTGGAGGAGTTCTTCGCGAGTCTGATCAGAGATGGTTCCTTGGTTTGCTGTTACCGAAGAGGTAGAGCATCGAGCGATCACGACATCCGGAGCACCCTTCACCACGAGCAACGACTTGCTGCGATTCTCGGCTTGAGGATGAAGCGTTGCCATGAACTTGGTACTCGAATCGAAGGGGACTTCATCAATACGAGCCAGGTCCTGGCGCAGGCCTTCGGTATCGAGACCACCCTTGGCGGCTAGAACAAGCAGTGCACCTTCGGTTGGATCTCCAACGAGTTCAGTGTGCCCATCTTCAACACGCAGATGCGCATCGTTACACAGCAGACCCGCAAGAAGCGCTGGTGCTAGTTCCTGTTGGTTATATGCCTCAGACCCAGCCCCCTCCGAGTCGGCAACAATCTCACCTACCGGTTCGTAACCCAGACCGGAGACCTCATAACGGCGGCCCGCAGCGAGGACACAGGTTGCAGTCATCTGATTGAGTGTCAATGTCCCGGTCTTATCGGAACAGATCACATTGGTAGACCCCAGGGTCTCGACCGATGCCAGCCTCTTCACGATTGCATTACGTTTAGCCATGCGGCTCACACCAATAGCCAGGGTGACTGTCACCACAGCGGGCAAGCCCTCGGGAATTGCCGCAACAGCGAGCGCTACCGAGTTCAGCAACGCCTCGCTCACCGTGTCTGAATCAATGGTGTCTGCCTGAAACAGTGCCACCACAAAAACCACTATTACGGCCAGAATCGCAATCATGGCCAGCCGTTTGCCGAGTTGGTCGATCTGTTCTTGCAATGGTGTGGGCTTCTCTTCGGCCGCACTCAATAACCCAGCTAAGCGCCCAATCTGGGTCTGCATACCAATCTCGGTAACGACCATCTCAGCTCGGCCACGCACCAGGGTGGAGTTCATGTAGCCCATGCAGACCCGGTCGGCTACGGCCACCTCAGAAGAGCCGTCATGGCCTAGCAGAACCGCCTCAGATTGCTTGTCTACTGCAAGCGACTCACCTGTCAGCATCGACTCATCTACTGCTGTGGCGGCCGTCATGACAAACCTGCCATCGGCCGGAATCCGGTCACCCGCCTCGAGCAACACGATGTCTCCGGGAACCAACTCAGCTGCAGGTACCTCTTGCACCTCGCCATTGCGGCGTACCCGAACAATGCTCGCCAGCATGCCCTTGAGCGCGGCTAACGCATTGTCAGCCTTGTTCTCTTGAATGAACCCCATGACTGCGTTGATGAGCAAAACGATCCCAATAACAATCGGATCCTTGTAATCACCGACTGCAGCAGAGACAACCGCTGCACCAATCAAGATGTAGACCATCAAGTTGCGGAATTGCGCCAAGAAGCGTTTCCACGCAGGAGTCCGTGGCGGATCAGTCAACTCGTTGGGCCCATACAGATCACGTTGCGTGGCTACTGCTTGGCTGTTGAGGCCAAAGAACGGGTCAACCTGGAGTTGCTCAGTGACCTGCTCTGTGGAAAGTCGAAACCACTCTGTCTGGGTACTCGGCTGTTGCTGAAGCACAAAATATCTCCGTCGTTGGGACAGCGCGAATACGCCGTCTGCGGCGGAGGTCTTCCTCGCCAATCCAAACAAGTCGGATTGACCGCTGCCACCGGGTCTTTATTCGTTCACTGAACGATTAACCGTGCTGACGAGGGCAACGCTGAGAGGTACTCCCCTCCAAAGGGCCGAAGCCCATTTGCTGAGTAGCAGAGTACCCGATGATCTACAGAAACCCTGTTCTGCAGAGCAGAGAATTCTGAACTACTTGGGACGGAGCCCGCTTGGCTGAGCTAGCTGAGCTTTCCGCGAACCACGGCAATGGTTGCGCCAAGATCACGCTGAACTGCTGCGAAGTCAACCAACAAGTCCTCATCGAAATAGGTATGCAGATCCAAGAACAAGGAGGTAGCGCTAGCTGACTGACCCGTCCACTCATCGGCAGAAATCGTGACTGCACCATGAGATCCGTCTCCGGGGTCGGCCTCGCCTTGATAGGAGCCGGACCGGTACGAGACCGTAAGAGGCACGTGAGCAAACCGCACATCCTCGGGGCGCTGCGCAGCAACCCGGCCGAGTTCGATCTCGAGCAGATCGCCACTCGCCTCGCCAAAACGAAGCTCATGGCTTCGCTCGAGATCTGTTCGGTCATCCAGGCCGAACCCGAATTCGCCAGCAGCAGTAATGACTGCAAGAACCAGGGACTCGTCGGCTAATTCCATCTGCTCATGCAGATTGGCTCGCTGAGAACTGCGAGCTACTAGTGCTTCGTAGTCGGCCAGAGTTTGCGGATCGATCTCTACGATCTCGGTCACATCGAGAATCTCTGCAACCACAGATCCATCTTCGGCCAGAAAATCAGTGACATCTACTATCTCGGTCACCACAGTGCCGTCATCGGCCACTAGTTCTGCAACCGCAATTGTTTCGACAATCTCGACAACCTCTACCTGAGCTGGCTCTACCGGTGCAGGTGCAGCAAACGTCTCAGCGGCAGGCGCAGGCGCCGCATAGGCCGCAGGAGCGGGAGCCGGAGCGGGAGCCGG
>ERZ888423.2451-NODE-2451-length-13800-cov-32.917061_pt1 | contig 13800 bp, 19 predicted proteins | sample MGYA00520523_ERZ888423 | MGnify/ENA primary metagenome ERZ888423 (study PRJEB32303, sample SAMEA104408611) | aquatic metagenome | biome: Brackish water; feature: Pelagic; material: water | place: Baltic Sea | collected 2014-06-08T10:24:00 | depth 30,27 m ...
ATAAAGCTAAAATTATCATGACATTAACAACACCCAATTGCCCAGTTGCAGAAAGCTTACCTAAAGAAGTTAAAGACAGCGCGATGCAAGTTGAGGGAATAGAAGAAGTCGACCTTGATTTAGTTTTTGAACCACCATGGGATAAATCTATGATGTCAGAAGCTGCTAAACTGGAGTTAAATTTATAATGAATCCAATAATTAGATTAAGTGACAATGCTGCAAATCGGATTAAAGAAATAATGTCAGATAAAGAGTCAAGCTCTATTGGTGTAAGAGTTGCTGTAAAGTCAGGTGGTTGTGCTGGTATGTCTTATGTAATGGAATATGCAAAAGAAGTTAATCCATCAGACGAGATTATAGAAGATAAAGGCGTTAAGGTGTTTGTTGATGCTGCAGCTGTTATGTACCTATTAGGTACAGAAATGGACTACAAAAAAGAAGAGTTTTCGTCATCATTTGTATTTAATAATCCCAATGAATCCGAACGTTGTGGCTGTGGTGAATCGTTTAAAGTTTAATATTACCTTAACACATATCAGTATTGCAAATAACGCATATCTAAGGTATTAAATAACTATGAATAGATTTGAATTCAAAAATCTTGTTAAAACTTTAGAAAAGTCATTAAAAGAAAGAACATTCTTTAAGACTCTTCGAACATCAGTAAACACAGGTGCTAATGGTACTCAGGATTACGTTGTTAAAAAAGGAATTAACAAAGATACAATCGCAACAACTAGACAGTAATTATTCTTAGCTACTGTAATACATCTCAAATTCAATAGGATGTGGTGCGTGTTCAAACTTATGTATCTCTTCAAATTTTAATGCAATGTAAGCATCAATTTGATCGTCAGTAAATACCCCACCTTCAGTTAAAAACTCTCTATCCTTATCTAAATTTTCCATGGCCTCTCTTAATGAGCCACAAACAGTTGGGATATTTTTAACTTCTTCAGGAGGCAAGTCATAAAGATCTTGATCAAAAGATTCACCTGGATGTATTTTATTTTTAATTCCATCTAAGCCAGCCATCAGCATAGCAGCAAAAGTTAGATAAGGATTTCCTGCTGCATCAGGGAATCTTATTTCACATCTTGCACCATTTTTATTTAATGAAATTGGTATACGACAAGAAGCAGATCTATTTCTTGCAGAGTAAGCAAGTAGAACTGGAGCTTCAAAACCAGGAATTAATCTTTTATAACTATTAGTTGTAGAATTTGAAAAAGCATTAATAGCTTTGGCATGTTTTAAAATACCGCCAATATAATGAAGTGCTGTTTCAGATAATCCTGCATATACATCACCAGAAAAAACTGGTTTGTCATTTTTCCAAATTGATTGGTGAATGTGCATTCCAGAACCATTATCTCCAGCAATTGGTTTTGGCATGAATGTTGCAGTTTTTCCAAATGAGTGTGTAACCATTTGTACTACATATTTGTATAATTGAACGTTATCAGCTTGATCAACAAGTGTACCAAAGTACATTCCAAGCTCATGTTGACTTGGTGCTACTTCATGGTGATGCTTCTCAACTTTAATACCAACTTCTTTTAAGCTTTTTAAATATTCACTTCTCATGTCTTGTTCGCTGTCAACAGGGGGGACTGGAAAATATCCACCTTTTACTGGAGGTCTATGTCCCATGTTTCCATTTGCATATTCTGTACCAGAGTTATAAGGACCTTCTTTACTATCTATTCTAAAGCCAGTGTTATTAGGATCATTATTAATTCTTACATCATCAAAAACAAAAAATTCAGGTTCAGGACCAAAGAAAGCTTTATCACCAACACCAGATGTTTTTAAATATTCTTCTGCTTTTTTAGCTGTTCCTCTTGGGTCTCTTTCGTAAGGAGATCTATTAACAGCATCAAGAATATCACAAAAAAGAATCAAAGTATTATGAGATGTAAAAGGATCCATAACAAGCCTAGAAGTGTCTGGTTTTAAAATCATATCAGACTCGTTAATAGCCTTCCAACCAGCAATAGATGAACCGTCAAAAAAAACACCTTCGTTTAGCATTTCTTCATCAACAATAGTTGAGTCCATAGTCAAATGCTGAAGTTTTCCTCTTGGATCAGTAAATCTTAAATCAACAAATTCAACTTCTTTTTCCTTCATGAACTTTAATACATTGCTAGCAGTCATAGTTTTTCCTTTTTTAAATTTTGTTGGTCATTGTTAACAAATGTTTCATAAACAATATTGCTTGATTAATAAATATCACCTATGCGTTTTTTACATATGAATTACAACATTATTTGCTAGATTAGCAATCAATTGTTAGTTGAAATATGAGCTTATTAGATAAAGAACCCGTTAAAAGAGCAGAAAAATTTCTTAAGAATTTTGATCAATCTTTAGAGGTTATTATTTTAGAAAGTTCGGCAAGAACAGCACAAGATGCTGCTACATCTTTAGATTGTAATGTAGGTGCAATAATTAAAAGCTTATTATTTAAGACAGAAGATAGTTTTACTCTTTGTTTGGTGGCAGGAGATAAGAGATGTTCTTTAAATAAATTAAAGAAGATAAAGAATAAAAAAGATATTTCGATGGCATCTCCAGAGGAGGTTAAAGCCCAAACTGGATACACAATAGGTGGTGTATCACCAATTGGTCATTTAAATGAAATTGAAATTATAATAGACAATTCTTTAGAAAGGTTTAATGAACTGTTTGCAGCAGCAGGACACCCAAATTGTGTATTTAAAATAAACTTTAGTGATATTCAAAAAATTACAAATGGAAAAGTTGAAGATATAATTGAATGAGACAACCCAAACTAATTGATTATACTTTATTGGTAATTTTAGCTTTAATATGGGCTTCAGCTTTTTTTAATATTAAAATTGCAACAGAATCTTTTGGCCCTATTACGATTGCTTTCTTAAGAGTTTTCTTTGGGTCTATTCCGGTTTTATTATTATGTTTTTACAAAAAAATTAAAATAGAAGCTTTCTCTAAAGATTGGTATTGGTTTGCTATAATTGGATTTGTAAATTTAGTATTACCATTTTTCTTAATAGCATACGGTATAAAATCAGTACAAAGTAATTTAGCAGCAATATTAATGTCTACCACACCTTTAAGCTCAACAATTTTAGGTCACTTCTTTACAAAAAATGAAAAATTTAATTTAGCAAAAACGTTTGGAATCTTAATTGGCTTTTCAGGGATTGTTTATTTATTTTCTGACAATCTTTTAATCAATGATAATAATTTTATTTCTGCTTTATTAATATTACTTGGATCGACTTGCTATGTTGTTGGTGGAGTTTTAACACTCAAAATAAGCAAGAAAAAAAATGAAAATGTTACTGGATCCATATTGATATGGGCAGTTTTAATCTTGATACCATTTGTTTATTTTATTGAAAAACCCTGGAACTCAGTTCCAAGTGTTGAATCTACAATATCAGTAGTTTATTTAGGTATGGTTTCGACGGGTGTCGCTTGGTTGTTAAGATTTAAAATTCTAAAAGATAATGGTCTTATATTTCAGTCACAAGTTTCTTACTTGATTCCAATATTTGGAACTATTTTAAGTTATATTTTTCTCAAAGAAATTATAACACCTAAGGTTCTAGTATCCTTATTAGCAGTAGTTATTGGAATTTATTTTGTTAAAAAAGCAAATCAAAAAAAAACTACTTAAATTTAACCATTTCCTTAATATGAGAAGGTCTTGTTTCACAGCATCCACCTAAAATAGTAGCACCAGCTTCTTTAAATTTTTTAACAAAGTTAGCCATTAACTCGGGTGTTAAATCTTTTCTTTGACCTAAAAATTCATTGGGATTGCCTGTTTTACTTGCATTGTAATTATTGGTGTACCCATTTTTAGGGTTAGTAGTTACATAAGCATTCAGCTTAAATCCAAAAGGGATACCCAAGTTTTTAACCTCATTTAAATTTTCCTGAAAGTTTTCAGGGGAGATACAAGACAAGATTATTCCAAGTAAATTATTATGATTAATATTATTTATGATATCAGATATTTTTTCACCACTTGGTAGATTAACGCCCTCAGATATGTGAGCACCAATTAAGTATGGTTTATTAAAATCTTGAATTGCTTCAATTACCAACTTGAACTCTCTGACGCTTGATAAAACATCTAAGTAAAAAAAATCAACATATGGATCTAATAGTTTTGCTTGATCAAAGAAATTTTGCCTAATTTCATCATCTGCTCTTGTATCTTCTTCGTATGTTAAGTATTGAGGTGGAAGTCCACCTGCAATCAAGACATGAGGGTATTGTTTTTTGGCCTTAAGGGCTATTTCTCCAGCTTTCTTATTTAAGTATTCAAACTTATCTTCAATCTTATTATCACGTAATCTTACTCGTCTAGTAGTAAAGGTTGCTGTAACAATAACTTCAGCACCAGCTTTAATAAAATCTAAATGAGTGTCTAATAAAAGTTGATGATATTCTTCTTTTAATACTGCGTTAGCACTCCACAGTGTACCATTTGCTTTCATTCCACGAGCTAATAATTCTTGGCCCATACCACCATCTAAAATTCTAGTTGTTTTGAAAAAATCTTGATCCATTTTATTATTTACCTTTTTAGTGCTTTTACTTTATGTAAGGTGCACAATAGAGTTCAATTACCTAGCCAATTATATTAAGATTTCCATTTTAGCAGTTAAAGCCTGCAATAAGGATTAAATCGGCAAATATAATTATAATGCATTGTAGAGATTTGTAAATTATTTTTTGAATAATATTTTAGCATTAAAAGAGAAAGATCTTCTCTCACCATCAACATTGAATGGATATGCGGTATGCATTAAATAGTTTGGAAAAATTAATAAATCACCTAATTTTGGATTTAAATTATAAATACTTTTACTTAAAAAGTTTTTTTGTCCATTAATAAAATCAATAGTTCCATTAGTTTTAATCTTTTTATTTTTAACTAATTTATTCTGATTCATATTTTTTGGGATTTTAAGATAGCCAACTCCTGACAATTGACCTTCATGGTAATGAACAGGGTTGTATTCATTTTTAAACTGTCTTACCACCCAAAGATTGATTATTTTAATAACTTTAATTTTTTTTACACCAGACTTATCAAGATATCTTTTAATATTTTTTATTAATTCTTTAGATAAATCTTTATTTATTATTGTTTTAGGTATCTTGATTTCATTCTTAATTTGACTCACAAGTTTAGAGCTGTAATCATTTTTTTTAGATAATTGAGATTTTTCAATATGAGTATTTAAAATGGAAATAATTTTTTTGGATAATTTAGTTTTTCCTAAAGTTGGACCAAATGCTCTAAAAGTTTTCATTATTTATTATATTAATTTAATATTTTGATTATACAAATAACTTCAGCCCCATTCTTATAGCGACAAATATCACAAGTCCAGCAGTGACTAAGGCCAAGACGCGTGCAGGAAAAACTTTGAGATTTAAAAAATTACCTAATTGACCTCCTAATAAAACTAACAAAAATAAAGGCCAATAAATATAAATTTCATTTATAACAGAGGACTTTGTAAATTGCCCAGCTAGACCAGAAATAGAATTAATAAGAATAAAAAGAGATGCTGCTGTTGCAATATTCTTAGCTTTATCTACTCTAAATAATAATAATATTGGACTTAGAAATATACCACCACCAATTCCTACAATACCGGATATAAATCCAATAGCGCCACCAATAAGAATTGATAGTGTTTTTGGAATTTTTGTTTTTATTTCCTTGAAATCATCGAAAGATTTAAATTTTATAAGTAGTAAAATTCCCGCAAATGACAAAACGATAAAAAGAAGTATTTCAAAAATATTTTTTTCAATTGATAAAGAACCACCAATAAATGCTAACGGTACTGATGAAATTAAGTAAGGGGTTAGAATTTTTAAATTAATATTTCTAGCTCTGATATAATTAAAGCAATTACCAGAAACAACAATGATATTACAAAAAAGTGCAATAACAGGAAAGACCATATATGGAATATTCCAAATTAATAAAAGGGCAAGATAGGTAGAACCACCACCAAAACCAACGCTTGAGTATAAAGTTGCTGTTAGAAAAAATAAAAATGATAATATAAACACAATAATTAATTTAAATTTATGATTGTAAATATAGCACTTTTAACCGTCACAGACACTAGAACATTTGAAAATGATAAATCTGGATCAATATTAGTAAATAAAATTAAAGAAGCGAAACATAAATTAATAGATAGAAAAATTTGCAAAGACAACAAGGAAGAAATTGTTAAAATTCTTAAAGATTGGATTAATCTATCGGAAATTGATGTTGTAATTACAACGGGTGGAACAGGTCTTACAGGTCGAGATATAACACCTGAAGCTGTTAATGAAATTGCTGATAAACATATTCCGGGTTTTGGGGAAGTTTTTAGAACACTAAGTTTAAAAACAGTAGGAACTTCTGCTATTCAATCTAGAGCTTGTGCGGTATTAGCTAATGGCAAGTATGTATTTGCACTACCAGGTTCATCAGGAGGCGTTACTGATGCATGGGATGGAATTTTAAAACATCAATTAGATATAAATCACAAACCTTGTAACTTTGTAGAATTATTTCCAAGACTTAAAGAAAAATAATCATTTTTGGTATTTTTCTTTCCACTCTGAGTAAGGTATTCCATACACATGTTCACGTGCATCAGGATCTGAAATTTCAATTCCCTTTTTTTCAGCTTCTTCTCGATACCATCTCGATAAGCAATTTCTACAAAACCCAGCGAGATTCATAATATCAATATTTTGAACATCTTTTCTTTCATCTAAGTGCTTTAGTAGCCTTTCAAATGTTGCAGACTGTAATTCTTTTTTTGTATCTTCATTCATAATTAAAATATTAGACACATTTTAGTTAAGCACAAGATGTAGGGTTGTATTCAACTTTAAGTAGAAAATTATTATTTAATTAATAGATCTTAATATCAATTTTTGGTTAAGTTTCACTATGGCTATCAAAAAGAAAAAAGTAGCTAAGAAGCCCAAAAGTAAGACCAAAAAAAAATCTAAAATTAATTTGGTCAAGCGATCATCAATAAAAAATAAAAAGATTAAAATGGTTAAAAAAACCATTAAGATAAATAAGACAAACAATAATAGAGAGAGAGGAAAAATGAGTACAGAAACTGTAAAAAGTGGACGGTCTCCATTGCTGGATACGTCTCACTTAAAAGTCCCATTTCCATTTAAAAAAAAGTATGGAAATTTTATAGGTGGGAAATTTGTTGAACCAAAATCAGGAAAATATTTTGGCAACGTAAGTCCAATTAATAATGAGGTTATATGTGAAGTCCCAAGATCTGATGCAAAAGATGTAGAGGCAGCATTAGACGCTGCTCATGCTGCTTTTCCTACTTGGGGAGTTACATCGATCACTGAAAGATCAAATATACTACTTAAGATAGCAGATGTTATAGAAAAAAATCTAAACTTACTGGCAACTGCAGAATGTTTAGATAATGGTAAACCAATTAGAGAATGTATGGCGGCTGATTTACCGTTAGTTGTTGATCATTGGAGATACTTTGCTGGTGTTATCAGGGCTGAAGAAGGTTCTGTTTCGGAGATTAGTAATAACGAATATTCTTATCACATACCAGAGCCTCTTGGTGTAGTTGCACAAATTATACCTTGGAACTTTCCATTGCTAATGGCAACATGGAAGATTGCACCAGCACTAGCTGCAGGAAACTGCGTAGTACTGAAACCTGCTGAACAAACACCAGCATCAATCTTGCTTTTAATGGAGTTAATCGGAGATTTATTGCCTCCAGGAGTTCTGAATATTGTAAGTGGGTTTGGACTAGAAGCAGGTAAACCTTTAGCTTCATCTAAGAGAATAGCTAAAATTGCTTTTACTGGTGAAACTACAACAGGACGTTTGATTATGCAGTATGCATCTCAAAACTTAATTCCAATTACTTTAGAGTTAGGTGGAAAATCTCCAAACGTTTTCTTTGCAGATATTATGGATAAGGATGATGATTTCTTTGATAAATGTCTTGAAGGTTTTGCAATGTTTACTCTTAACCAGGGGGAAGTTTGTACTTGTCCTAGTAGAGCATTGGTCCAAGAATCTATCTATGATAAATTTATGGAAAGAGCTGTTGCTAGAACAAAAGCAGTTAAACAAGACAATCCTTTAAAAATGGAAACCATGATTGGTGCTCAAGCATCAGTAGAACAAATGGAAAAAATAAAATCTTACTTAGATTTAGGTAAGAAAGAAGGTGCCAAAGTTCTATGTGGTGGAAATGTTGCTAAATTAAATGGTGGTTTGGAAAAAGGTAATTATATTGAACCTACTATTTTTGAAGGTGATAACTCTATGAGAGTTTTCCAAGAAGAAATTTTTGGTCCTGTTGTATCGGTTACTAAATTTAAAGATGAAGCACATGCATTGGAAATTGCAAATGATACTCTTTATGGTTTAGGAGCAGGTGTTTGGACTAGAAATGGAAATGTAGCTTATAGAATGGGAAGAGGGATCCAAGCAGGAAGAGTTTGGACTAACTGTTACCATGCTTATCCAGCGCATGCTGCTTTCGGAGGATACAAACAATCAGGTATTGGAAGAGAGACACATAAAATGATGCTTAATCATTATAGACAAGTGAAGAATTTACACGTGTCTTATAGTGAAAAAAAATTAGGTTTCTTTTAACAGATATATTATCATGGCCCGTATAAACCACGGGCCATATAAATATGAAAGTTTCAGCAACAAACTCAGCATTAGAGTTAATTAAAGATTTACAAAAAGAACATGGTGAAGAGCTTTTATTTCATCAATCAGGTGGTTGTTGTGATGGGAGCGCTCCTATGTGTTATCCTGTTAAGGAATTTTTAGTAAGTGAGGACGATGTATTGGTTGGAAAAATTGGTGGTATTCCTTTTTATATAAGTGAAACTCAACATGCAGCATGGAAGAATACAGATTTAATTATCGACTGTATTAAGGGAATGGGTGGAATGTTTTCTTTAGATAATGGAACTGGAAGAAGATTTTTAACAAGATCTGAAATTTGTATACCTGAAAAACCTTTAGTAAATTAATTAAATCTAATTCTCACTCTCAGCATTAATAAAATAATTATAATTATTAGATATATTAAAGGTTCTGTCGTATCTTTTTTAACCAACCATATAAAATGAATAACTCCAAATATAGAAATTAAATAAATAATACGATGCAATTTTTTCCATTTATCCTTTAAAACTCTTATCATACGTTTAGAAGAGGTTAGAGCAAGTGGGACCAGTAAAACCCAAGCTAAAAATCCAACAAATATAAATTTTTTCTTAATAATATCATCGCCAATACTTGACCAAGCAAAACGATAATCTAAACCAATATAGGTCATCATGTGTGCTGATGCATAAAAGAAAACAAATAGACCAAACATTCTTCTGTAAGTGATCCAAAAATTTAACTTAGTAATTCTTTGCAGTGGTGTCATTGCAAGTGTGATTATGATAAAACGAAGTGTCCACTCACCAGTAATATGCGTAATCTCTTTTACTGGCTCAGGACCTAATTGATTAAATATAATTTGATAAAAAATTATAAGCACTGGTAATAAAGATAAAATGAATATTGGAATTTTAATATATTTTCGCATATTTTATAAAAATAAAATTTACCAATTAATCATTTGAAAATTTAAAAATTTTTTTTTAAATCCATTCCAGAGTATAAGTGAGCAACCTCATCCCCGTATCCATTAAACATTTGAGTTTCAATTCTAGGTGACAGGATACCTTCACCTATTACCCTTTCAGTTGCTTGTGACCATCTTGGATGAGAAACATTTGGATTAACATTTGAATAAAATCCATATTCTTTTGGTGAGGATTTCATCCATGATGAAGTTGGCATTTTATTGATCAACTTAATCTTCACAATTGCTTTGGCACTTTTAAATCCATATTTCCAAGGAACAAAAATTCTCAAAGGTGCACCATTTTGATTGGGTAAAGGTTTTCCATAAAGACCAGTGACTACTGTAGTGATAGGATGCATAGCTTCGTCAATTCTTAATCCTTCTCTATAAGGCCAATTTAAAACAGGATATTTTTGACCTTTCATTTGTTCTGGGTCATAAACACTTTCAAACTCAACAAACTTTGCCTCACTTTTAATTGAAACTTTATTAAGTAATTTACTTAGAGAAAATCCCATCCATGGAATAACCATTGACCAACCTTCAACACATCTTAGTTTGTAAATTCTTTCTTCAGAAGGATATAGGGAAATAATTTCTTCAGCAGAAAGTGTTATTGGTTTTTCTACCTCTCCCTCAATACTAATATTCCAAGGTTTAGTTATAAATTCTTGTGAGTTTTTATACGGATCTCCTTTCCCAGTCCCAAACTCATAATAGTTATTGTAAGTAGTGATATCTTCATAAGTTGTAAGATTTGTTTTATTCTCTGAGTAAGCATTATTTAGAAAAGGGATGCTGCTAAGAGATATTGAACTAACACCCAAACCTATAGATTTAATGAATTTTCTTCTTTTATTATATATTTGCTCAGGTGTAATTTCTGAATGTTTATATTTTTTCATTTTTAATAGGATTACCTTTTAACCACTGACTTTCTTGATTTTTATAATGTTCTTTTTTCCAAATAGGTGATTTTTTTTTAATTTCTTCAATTATATACCTTGATAATACATAAGCTTGGTCTCTATGTTTACAGGCAACAGCAATGATAATGCTAGTTTCTCCAAGCTCTACATAACCCTTAACATGCTCAATAAATACTGCTTTATCTAAAATTTTAAGTCTTTCAGCAGTTTCTTTATAAATTTCTTCAAAACTTTTTAATACAAGCTCATCATGACTGTCATAAGTCATTCCAATAACTTCTTTATTTTCATTGATATTTCTTACGGTACCAGTGAAAATAATTGAAGCACCATATGCTGAAGATTTTATAAATTCTTCTGCCGCAGAAGTTTTTATTTTTTCTTTTTTAATGTCTATTATTTTTATATGTAACATCAACCACCACCTATTGGAGGTATAATTCCAATTTTTTGATCTTTTGTAATTCTGAAGTTATCATTAACTATATTATTATCTTCTGAACAGAAAACAGAAGCTTTTACAATTTTGATAAAACCTTCATTACCTTTAAAATTTTTATCCAAATAATTAATTATTTCTTTTCTAAAATCCTTGATTTCAATTTGTTCTTTAATATCAAATTCTAAGTAATTTTTATTGCTAAAGTCTCTACTTGCACCAAATAGTTCAAGCTTAATTTTCATGATTAAAAAATATTATCTAAAAATTCTGGCAGCCCATCAGGGTTTGTCCAAAGCCCACTCTTTCCACCTTCTTTAATTAACAACCTAACATTATCAATTCTAAGATGTGGGTTTACAATTTTACTAAGATCATAGATGGTTATTAATGCAGCATTGACACCCATAATAGCCTCCATTTCAACACCCGTTTTTGCAACAGCAGAAACAACACAAAAAACTTCTAAGGAATTATCTTCTTCATGCATAATGATCTTAGTTGCAGTATGATCAATTGGAAGTGGATGACACAGAGGAATTAATTCACTTGTTTTCTTTACACCTAGAACAGCAGACACTTCTGCTAAAGTAATAGGATCACCTTTAGGCATTTCTTTGTTTTTAATTAAATTAAAAACTTCTTTGCCAACATAAATTTTACCAGAAGCTAAAGCTCTTCTAAAAGTTTCTTTTTTAGATGAAACATCAACCATATTAAAAGAATTTTTTTTGAAAATTTCTTTAGCCCAATCTTTTAATTTTTCTTCATTAATTAACTTTAAGTTTTTCATTTATCCACCTGTAGTTGATAGGTTAGGAGTTATCCCAGTGTCTCCAAGCTCTAAATGGTGTGACTCCTTTTTAAGATGTAGTTGTTTTATTATAAGATCTACAAGCTCTTCTTTTTGATTATCAGTTTGTAAAAGATGTCTGATGCTAATTCCAGTATTGCCAAATAAACACAATCTTAAATCACCCCTAGAAGTAACTCTTAATCTATTACATGTTTTGCAAAAATCTTTAGAGTATGGGGCAATTAATCCAAATTTACCGTTGTATTCTGGATGAATAAAATTTAATGCAGGACCTGCATCTTTCCCATATGTTTGATGTATCCAGTTATTTTTTTCTAAATAATCTTTAAATATTTTTGAAGAAACATGGTTTTGTTTGAAATAATCTAAATTATCACCAGTTTGCATTAATTCTATAAACCTAAAATCAATTTTATTATCTTTTATAAAACTTCCAAATTTTTCAAAATCCTCATAGGTATCATTGATACCTTTAAGCAAAACAGCATTAACTTTTATACTTTTGAAATTTAATTCTTGTAAAATCTTTATGCCTTCTAAAATTTCTGGGAGCCTGTCATGACCCGTTAGTTTTTTAAAAGTTTCTCTATTTAAACTGTCTATACTAATATTAATTCCATCTAAACCAACCTCATGTAGTTGTTTGGCAATTTTATTTAATTGATAGCCATTAGTGGTCATTGTTATTTTAGGTATATTTGAATTCTGCTTCATATCTTTAAGAATATCAAAAAAATCTTTTCTAACGGTTGGTTCTCCACCTGTTAGTCTTATTTTGCAAACACCTAGTTCGGATAAAGCTTTTGCTAGTCTTGATATTTCTGCAGCTGACATGAAGCTTCTCATATCTCCAGGGTTTTTTTTGTAACCTTGTGGCAAACAGTAGGAGCACTTATAATTACAGACGTCTGTGATCGATAGTCTTATGTAAGGAAATTTTCTCCCAAATGTGTCACTTAATATTTTCATTCTATTATTGATACAATATATTATAATAAAAATATATGAGCAAAATTATTACAGACAGTGACCTTGGAAAATTTAAAAAGGATGGTGCAATTCTAATTAAAGGTAAATTTAATAGCGCCTGGATTGAAAAATTAAAGAAAGGAATTCAAAACGCAAAAAATAATCCTAGCCCTAGATTTGTAAATCACACAAAAGATAAAAAACTTCCTGGTTATTATGAAGACTTTTGGACGTGGAATTTGCATCAAGAATTTGAGGATTTTGTTTATAATTCTCCAACAGCTAAAATTGCAGCTGAACTTTTGGAGGCAAAAAAAATTAACTTAGTGATGGATAATTGGTTTTTTAGAGAAGCTGGTTCAAAATCAAAACCACCTTTTCATCATGATATCTCTTACTTTGATTTTGAAGGCTCAATGTGTGTTTTATGGATACCGCTTGAAACAGTTAAAAAGGAGGAGGGTATCGCTTGGATAAAAGGATCACATTTGTGGAACAGGTTATTTTTAAGAACAAGATTTAATGACGGTCACAATGTTGCTGGAGAAGAAGGTATTGTTAACGGAAAAAAATACGAATTAACACCCGATATATTAGCAAATAAAAACGAATATGAATTTTTACAGTGGGACCTAGAAATAGGAGATTGTATATATTTTGATATTAGAACCCTGCATGGAGGGTTAAGCTCTGTTACTCCATCAAAGGATGTTCATCGCTACACTTTAAGAATGGCAAAAGAAGGCTCTAAAATAATTTACAGAGGAGATTGGGCAAAAGAAGAAAGGGCTGTTATGGAAGCTAATGGTTATAAAAATGGTGATAATTTGGAAGGTATTATGTTTCCAAAACTTTGGCCTTTAGGTTAAAAGTATCTAAAAAAATATTAAAAATATGTACGAAAAATTTGGACAATTCATTGACGGTAAATGGTCTCCTTCAGAAAATA
>ERZ888423.2452-NODE-2452-length-13799-cov-8.122090_pt1 | contig 13799 bp, 12 predicted proteins | sample MGYA00520523_ERZ888423 | MGnify/ENA primary metagenome ERZ888423 (study PRJEB32303, sample SAMEA104408611) | aquatic metagenome | biome: Brackish water; feature: Pelagic; material: water | place: Baltic Sea | collected 2014-06-08T10:24:00 | depth 30,27 m ...
GAGCAGCCTTCTTGACCGGAGCAGCCTTCTTGACCGGAGCAGCCTTCTTGACCGGCGCAGCCTTCTTGACCGGAGCAGCCTTCTTGACCGGAGCAGCCTTCTTGACCGGAGCAGCCTTCTTGACGGGCGCAGCCTTCTTGACCGGAGCAGCCTTCTTGACGGGCGCAGCCTTCTTAGCTGGCGCAGCCTTCTTGACCGGCGCAGCCTTATTGGGTGTTGCTGCAGAACGCTTCACAGCCATGTGTTCAGTCTCCTCAGCTATTCGGGGAACGAGTGTTCACGCGGTCGAATAGTGCGAGCAGACTAGCCGGGTAGCCGCACTTCGTCTTCCAGAATTGCATTTAGCTAGCAAAAACTCAGCGCCGCCAACCGAACCTTCGGGCTTTTGAATCGCTGTTTCCTTCAAAAAATGCAGTCATCGCCTCATCGCCAGCAGTTTCTGGGCCGGCGACACCAGTGTCATTCACTGCATCGTCGAGCTCTTGCATAAAGCGATCCTTGGGCTGATCCGCGCTACTCACTGCGTCCACTGCCTGCGTTGGACGACTGTCAGTCAGTTCTTCCTCAGACTCCCAAGCAAGAGATACCTCGGGAATCTGCTCGTCCAGAGGACCATCAGTCACTTTGGTCTCGGCATCAAGCAGGGAAACTGACGCCTGCATGGGGACTGCGCCAACGGTTGAGGTAGCGGCAGTCGTGGAAATTGAATCACTCGAGCGCATGGAGTCTTCCGTTTGGGGCGGCAGGTCAGACTCAACTCGTGACCAACTCCCCGGGCCCCATGTGTCTGCAGCGCCATCGCCACTAGTCGAGGTCTCGGAACCAGCGGTCAGGTCTACGTACTCATCTGAAGCAGAGGAGTCACCAAATGGCTGCGCACCGCCCTGACTCTGAGAAGAGTCCGGTGTGCCAGAATCCGGCGTCCCAGAATCACCTGTGGTGAAATCGGCTGGCCCGGAATCGGAACCTTCCTCCTCTGCACCTTCGAGATACTGCTCAGCTGCAGCATCCACAGCGGTTGGTTCTGCACCGGAGAGTGGATCTGACTCGAGCAACCCCTCTGTCTCTGCAGACTTGCCTGCTGCACTCTCTGCTGCAGTGAGGACTTCATCTGCGGGAATCGACAAACCCGGACGCTGACCAAGCTTTGCGGGGTCAGTTGCCAGGGAGGAGAGTTCCTCGGCAGTTCGAGAGAGTTCTGACCGATAGCCATCAAGACGGGCCTCAAGTTGGGTCATCACATCTTCAAGCTGTGCTCTGCGAGACTCCAGAGCGCTCACCTCGGCGATCATCTCGGCCCGGCGTGATGCGTACTCCTCTTCGGCTTTCACCCGAGCAGCCCGAACCAGTTCCTCGGCTTGGGCTGTGGACTCTGCCTGCTGACGTTCTGCCTTGGAAGAGGCATCCTCAAGCAAAGACTGCGCTTGACCACGGGCTTCATTGACAGTGGCCTCTGCCGTGCGGTGCGCCATCAGCAGGGTCTTGGCGGCCTGCTCAACTTCTTGGTCCTCATTGGCACGAGCAATCGAGGAGGAGGCAGCATCACGAGCTACGGCATCAGTTGCTGTGGCTTGAGCCTCGGCGGCCTGTTGTTGCGCCGCCCTAGCAGCACGCTCCGCACGCTGTACTCGCTCTGTAGCTTCAGCAAGAACGGTATCGGCCTGAGCGAGTCTGGCTTCGGCTGCAGCAGCACGTTCTTCTGCGGCTGCGGCGAGCTGGGTGGTGTGGTTGAAGCGAGCCAGCATCTGAGCAAACTCAGTTCCGGTTTCCTCAAGGAATCTCTCAACCTGATCAACGTTGTACCCTCCGCGCTTCTCGTCGAAGGTTACTTTTTCAAAGGTTTCCGGAGTCAGATCCATACCCAATAGATTAGCCCGCCAACTGCTTGGGGTTTGGTAATGCGAATCCCAGCAAAATTTGTTAGCAAAGGATGCTTCGGAGGACAGTGATCCCCAGCAAGACAATCAGCGGGGACAGGTCAAGTGCCGCCGCACCCAGGCGAACTGGAGGGATGACCCTGCGCAGAGGGCCCATAATCCATTCGGTCGCAGTGAAGACCAGGTTCTGGATCTGGTCTATGACCCCACCAGTTGGAGGAAACCAACTCAAGATCACCCGAGCGAAGATCAGAATCATAAACAGTTGAAGGGCAATACAAATCAAACCCACTAGACGCCGGACCTCACAAAACTATCTCCCACAAGTCCGCTCTCACTGCTTCGCTCTCACAATACGAAACCTAGTCTTTAGATTCGATTTTGCTTGGTCAGCTACGTTCAACGGTCGCCGGATCCAAGGTCGCCGTCTCGCATGCGACGGCGCTCGTCATCGGATACCTCTGCACCATGCGGGGTCAGCAAGAAGATTTGGTCCGAGACTCGTTCCATATCGCCTTCTAAGCCGTAACACAGCCCACTCGCAAAATCGATGAGCCGACGAGAGAGTTCCTTGTCTACGCCCTGCAGGTTCATAATCACTGGCTGATCACGCTTGAAGGTGTCGGCAACCTGCTGCACATCGTTGAACCCGGTGGGTGAGACAATCTGCGGCTTGGCCGAACTTGGCAAGGGCCGAACGACTCCGCGGTTCGCAGAGGAGTCAGCAGAGGTTGACGTGAGCACTCGCACTCCCCCGTCGCCCTCTTCCCAGTCTTCTTTCGTCCGCGGTTGATTGGGCACCGCCCGAACAGCACCTCGGCCTTGGGAGGAGGATCGAGCCGGCTGACGCTCTGGCTCAACGAAGTCATCCTCTTCGTACTCTGCGTCCTCGTACTCATCCTCGGACCCAGGATCGCCGTACTCATCCTCGTAATAGGGATCGTTCCCAAGTCCGAGCCAAGTCTTGGTATTTTTCATCCAGTTCGACATCGTCATTCTCCTCGTCAGCGAGTCTAGTTGTGGGTGAGTGGTTCAGTGCTTGAGTGGTTGATCAGGTCAGCCAGCGGAGTCAGGGTTCCGACTTATCCGTGGGCCAAGTAGCGAAGATCCTACTCTGACCATGGTCGAACCTTCAGAAACTGCAACTTCTAAATCATTGCTCATGCCCATTGAGCGTTCGGGCAAGGCCAACTCGTCAGCCAACGCCGATAAGCTGCGGAACCCAGATCGGGATTCTTCGGGCGGGCCCGGCACACCCACGCCCATCAGACCTCGCACATCAAGACCCATATCCAAGCAGTTCCTCACCAGCTCAGCCGCCTGGGATGGTGCGACCCCCGATCGACCAGAGATGCCCGCTAGGTCGAGTTGAACCAGCACCTGAGCACCGGGCGCTCGAGCAGCAATTTCCCGAGCTAGTGACAGCCGATCCACGCTCTGCCAGAGTGACACAATGCCAGCCAAGCTGCGGACCTTGTTGGATTGCAGCCCGCCAATAAAGTGCCACCTTGGACTACTTACCGAGCCGCTCGCTTCCGCCCCCAGCACAGCTGCTCCCGCCAGCAACTCCTGCGCATAGTTTTCGCCGAGGTCAGCGAAGCCAGCTGCGAACGCCGCAGCTTTAACCGCAAGGTCCTGCCCCTTACTGACGCAGAGAATCTTGACATCGCGATCAGTGCAGTTTGCGATACGGACCTGAATCTGGGCAGCCCGATCGGTTATCTGCCTGACCAGCTCATCATGATCCTGCTCTGGCGAAGTCACCAGCGAACACCTGCCGTTTCAAGTGTGCTGTTCGCTGTCATCCAGATTGCCGAGGTTTGCCGCCCCGAATCTTGGCGCGCTCGCCAAGAGAAGAATCCCGGGTCTGTTGCCGTGCACGGAATGTTGGGCGAACCCTGGTACACGGCTGGCGTTTCACTCAGCGCAGCGCGCACTGCTGCACGTAAATCCAGCGCAGGCGCTCCCGAGTCTGTGCGGCCGCGCAGGGACTCGCCGTAGCGATCAACCAACGCCGCCAACTCAATCTCTCCGAACTCGTATGCCGCCGGAGATATGCACGGTCCAAGTTCCCAGACCACGCGCTGTGCACCCAGACTGACCAGCGCCTCAACTGTGGATTGCAAAATTCCTGCAGCAATCCCGCGCCACCCTGCATGGGCTGCCCCCACTGCAACTACGCAGTTCTCTTCACTGCGAGTCGATGTTTCTTGTTCAGAAAATCCAACAAAAAGAACTCCGGCACAATCAGCGGTTTGTACGCAGAGCACGGCGTCCGAAACCGCCGTCACCGCAGCATCAGCTTCTGCACCGGCAAACTCCCCCGGCTGCTCCACCACAACAACACGCCCACCATGAACTTGTCTCAGCCAAGTCCAAGGCGCCGGAGCAATACTGCTCCTACGCTGATGAAGAGAGTCTGCTGCACCAAGTTGGTCCTGTTCAGATTGGGCCAAAGCAGATTCCGACAGAGCAGATTGGGCGGGCACGAGCTGAGGTTGCGCCAGTGCGGGAACAGCAAAGTCGCCGTCAGCGGCAGAGGTAAAGATTGAATGAGCCCGGAGGCACACCTTCTGGCTCGGATTCTTGGATCCGTCCATGGTTACTACTTCAAGAATGAGGGAACGTCGAAGTCGTCATCGCCATCAAAGAGCGAATCGTCTTCTGAGTCATCGCCGAACACGTCTGCAATGACAGCGCCGCGGGAGTCCGAGGATCCCCCAGCCGAGGAGGAGGAAGATTCAGGCTTGCGGCCGCTCTTGCTCTCATCCCAGCGTTCAAAGCCAGCAGCTACCACGGTAATGCGAACCTCATCGCCCATCTCATCATCGATCACCGCACCGAAGATGATGTTGGCCTCGGGGTGTGCAACCTCATGGATCACCGAGGCTGCCTCGTTGACCTCGAACAGCGTCAGATCGGATCCGCCAGAAATGTTCAGCAGAATCCCTCGAGCACCATCAATGGCAGCTTCGAGCAGCGGGGAGGAGATTGCCTGGCGGGCCGCTTGCAGTGCACGTCCCTCGCCGGTCGAATAACCAACGCCCATCAGGGCGCTTCCGGCATCACTCATGATCATTCTGACGTCGGCAAAGTCAGTGTTAATCAATCCCGGAGTCGTGATGAGGTCGGTAATTCCCTGCACACCCTGCAGAAGGACCTCATCTGCCATCTTGAAGGCATTGAGTACCGAGGTCTTCTCGTTTGCAACGGTCAGCAAACGATCATTCGGAATGACAATCTGCGTATCGACTTTTTCTTTCAGCAGGCTGATGCCTTGATCAGCTTGAACAGAGCGACGTCGACCCTCGAAGATGAATGGCCGGGTGACTACCGCAATGGTCAGCGCACCTTGGGTCTTCGAGATCTCAGCCACCACGGGAGCAGCCCCGGTGCCAGTACCGCCGCCTTCGCCAGCAGTCACAAAAACCATGTCGGCACCGCGTAGAACTTCTTCGATCTCGGAGCGATGGTCCTCGGCTGCTTGCCTGCCAACCTCTGGGTCCGATCCTGCTCCCAGACCTCGAGTTAGCTCGCGGCCGATATCTAGCTTGATGTCAGCATCGCTCATCAACAGCGCCTGAGCATCTGTATTGATTGCGATGAACTCCACGCCCTTCAATCCAGCATCGATCATCCGGTTGACGGCATTGCAGCCACCACCACCTATGCCCACGACCTTGATGACTGCGAGATAGTTCTGCGGGTTGTGGGCCATGATCGAGGCTCCTCCAGGTACAAGGGAACGGTCCCTTGGTAGACATTGATGACGATTGATATAACCAATTCCAAATTACGGACAACTAGAAGCTAGACGAGAATGAACTTCGTTCTCCCCTTTAGAGACTCTCAACCTCTAGTTCAGCGCTACTGAAGCTGAACCAGCGGCCACAAGGCAGCTCAGCCAGTGGCCACTCGGCCACGGTCTGAACCTCCTGCGGAGGTTGAGGTTACGGCCAAATCAGTGCGCGGATCAACGGGCTTCAATTATTTTAATTCTCGCTGTCGCCAACGGAAGCCGAACTCGAGGCTGATTGATTAGCCGACTGTGCGCCTGCCGAGGAGCCCTTCGTGCCAGTTGAGGAACTCTCTTCGCCTGCAGAGGAACTCTGTGCGCCTGCCGAAGAACTCTGTGTACCCGCCGAAGAACTCGATCCGCTTTTCCCTTTCGAGGAACTAGCTGGCGAGATTCCGGCACACCCCGGCCCGCGACTCACGGCTGCACGAGTGGGCTCTCGAACATCAAGGGTTTTCATGCATTCGCGAACCACTTGGTTCAGAACTGACTCTACGGCTAACAATTTCGCGGCCACGTCCTCGGGGGGACCAAATAGGACCTCTGTTCCGTCCGTAAGTTCCAGGCTGAGTGCCCCTACCCGAGACAGCCGTGCACTGCCGATCTCAGATCGCAGCGATTCATCCATTGCCTCGAGCACTCCGATGGCCTGTGACACCTCGCTGCTCACAGAAGTTCCGATCAATCCCTCATCTGATTGGCTAGAAGTCGTCCCGGGTGGAGTTCCCTGCGCTAGTTGCATCGAGCCATCGAGTTCAAGCAGAAGCTGCCCAGCCCCAACCTTTTCTTCCCTCTGCAAAATACGACCAGTTGAAGAAACCAGTACCAAGTCCTGACCCGCGCGCACTACGGCTGCGGGTTGTTGCTCAGTAATTTTGAACGACAGGGTGTGGGGCCACTTGCGTTCAACATGCGCAGACGCAACCCATGGCATCTTCATGAGCGCAGAGCGTGCAGCTGATAGGTCCACTGCAACAAGGTGGTCCCCTATCGCAATCCCACTGCTCGACACCAATGCGGACTCTTCAAGCCGGCTCTGTCCCGTCACAGCGATTTTCTGCACTGCAAAGACTGGCGAGAGAGCAAGGCCCACTGCTGCGGCTACTAGCAACACAACAGCAACAAGAGCTATCTGCATGCGATGGCGCCTGCGCCGAGCGAGAAGTTGCACCGTTTGTCGACGATCAACGATCCGCGGCTCTACCTGACTTGCAACAACCTTGGTAGATGAACGCACTGGGGTTGAGATGCTCATAAGGCCTGCTCAGAGGAGTCATCATCTAGCGAAGGAGTCGTTGTAGTAGGCCAACGCAGGCGGCTGCGTTGTTCATCAGTAAAGCCCAGCAAGACTGTTTCGGCCCGAAGCTGAACCCCGCTGTGGTCGCCAACCTGGGCGACTACTTGTGCCATGACTTCTAGGACATCATCCGCCGAGCCAGCAGAGTCAGTCTGAATAAAATTCGAGTGTTTCGTCGAGACTTCAGCCGATCCAACTCGCAGCCCGCGACAATTCGCCGCCTCAATAAGTCGTCCGGCGGAATCCTCAGGGGGATTCCTAAAGACTGAACCGGCGTTATGTCCACCCGGTTGGTGCTCGCGCCGCCAACTGACAATCTCTGCGAGTCTCTGCTCGCCAAGTGCTCGATCCCCACTTACCAAGTGCAGTTCTGCGTGCAGCACGAGTTGTGTCGATCTGATGGAGCTGTGGCGATACCCCAACTCAAGTGCTGCTGTTGTCACCCACCTATTTTCACCCGTCTCAAGGTCTAGAACGTGGACCCCTCTGAGCGAAGCAGCCATGTCTGCACCGTGGCCGCCTGCGTTCATTCGGACGGCTCCACCAATCGAGCCCGGAACGCCCACGGCCCACTCAAACCCCGTCAGTGCAGCAGCCACCGATTTGCGAGCCACGACGGGCAGACTTGCCATTGCTCCAGCTCTGAGGATGTTCGAGCCCTGCTGATCTGATTCGCCCAGTTTCGATGGCTGTGATTCTTGCGACTCGGAAGCTTGCGAATCCAGAATCTCGATCTCGGCAAACCCATCCCCAAGTTGAAGCACTAAGCCAGGCAGGCCGGCATCGGCCACCAACAAATTCGAGCCGCGGCCAATGATATGAACTGACAACTCGGCCTGCGGAGCTTCTCCAACAAAGGCTCCAGCCTGTGCGAGTGCCTCAGCAATCCTGTTGAGTTCGGATTCATTCTGGACAACCACGAATCGGGCAGCTGCCCCACCTACCCGATAGGTACACAGCGCACCTAGAGGCTCATCTACGCGTAAGCGGTCACCCAAGAACGCCAACGCAGTATCAAACGGGTGCGCGGAATCAAACGGGTGATCAGGGTCTGCAGGCCTATGAGGAGTGGTCATGGTTCTGGCCTGGCCAGTAGTAGCGGTAGCAGCAGATCAGCGAGCGTTGTAACGCTGCCTGCGCCGATGCTCAAACACAAGTCGCCAGCGGAAAGCTCAACACCCAAATACGTGGCAGCTTCAGAGAGGTCAGAGCACCAGACCACCTGAGCCTCGGGGTGGGCTTCTCTGATGGCATCGAATAGCAACCTGCCCGTTACCCCTTCTCGGGGTACTTCTCCTGCAGCGTAAATATCTGTCAGCACCAACAAATCGGCCTGCGTGAAGGCATCGGCGAACTCTTGCCAGAGCGCCTGGGTGCGCGAGTAGCGATGCGGTTGAAAGACTGCAACCACGCGGTTCCAGTCTCCGCTTCGACCAGCAGCTAACGCAGCGCGCACCTCTGTGGGCAGGTGTGCATAGTCATCAACGAACTGCACGCCCGCAGCGGTACCTCGCTGTTCAAACCTTCGAGAGACTCCGGTGTAGCCGCGCAGGCCCTCTACTGCTGCATCAATCGGGTAGCCAAGTTCGCCGACGAGCGCTAGAGCACCTGCTGCATTCGTTGCGTTATGAAGCCCCGGAACACCCAGACGGACATCAACGAACCGCTCGGACTCGGGAAGACTCAGGCTAAAGCTGCAACTCTGAGAACCCAACTGCAGGTTCATCATGCGGTAGGTGGCCTCGGGTGAGGTTCCGTAACTGACTGCGCCACAGGAGGCTCCGAGTTTGGCAGCCTCGGGGTCATCAGCGCAGACCACTCGTGGGCCGTTTGTCTGGGTCAAAAATCTCTTGAACCCATCGAGCAGTTCCTCCCAGCCTCCCCAGAATTCAAGGTGGTCAGGCTCAATATTTGTGATCAGTGCCGCCGCCCTCGGACCCGCCAAAAAGCTTCCATCACTCTCATCAGCCTCCAGCACAAAATGCTGACCCGGGCGATAGGCCGCAGCCACCCCGAGAGAGGTCACTTCTGCCCCGATCAGAAAACTCGGATCGGCACCCGCCCCAAGAAGCGCCACTGCCAGCATCGAAGATGTCGTGGTCTTACCATGCGTTCCCGCAACCGAAATGAACGGCTGTGTCTGCGCTAAGGCAGGCAGGAAACCGCTTCGGCGAAGGATGGGAATTCCAAGGCGCTGCGCTTCGAGCAGTTCAACGTTGTTAGCGTCGACAGCAGTCGATACCACCAAGAATTCGCTCTGCAGAACATGCGCAGCATCATGGCCGATCCAGGTTCGAACACCTAGATCGCTGAGCCGTTGAAGTGCCTCGCTTTGCACCTGATCCGACCCGCTTACCTGATGGCCTTGTTGCACCAGAATGGTAGCTAAGGCAGACATGCCAGCTCCTCCTGCGGCTACCACATGGATACGCCGGGGGTAACTCAAATCAGGCAGGCTCGGGGTGTGTTCCTTGGTGGTCACAGCTGGATTCCCTTGCCCGGACGGGCCCATGTCTCGAGAAGGTCCGCTACTCGATCTGCTGCCTCGGGGTGCGCCAATGTGCCGGCTGCTCTGCCCATCTCTGCCAACTTGCTCGTTCCGCTATTGGCTGCCATCAATGCATCTGTTTCGAGCACCAAGCGGTCTGCATCAAACTCTGCATCGGCCACTATCACTGCCGCTCCGGCGACCATCAGCGGCTGAGCATTTGCTGTCTGATGGTCACGTGTTGCAATCGGTAACGGCACCAGAATCGAACCGAGACCAACCACTGCAAGCTCAGCCACAGTCGTGCCACCCGACCTACAAATAGCAAGGTCTGCAGCAGCTAAGACAAGGTCCATGCGGTCCTCGTAGCGCACGCTCTGATAGAAGAGGTCCGTTGGCTCAAGCTCTGGGCGGAGATCAAAATCACGTGCGCCAATCACATGATGAATGGCCAGATCAGACCGGTCCGACCACTGTTTGACAGCGCCATAGACAGCCTCGTTCAGTCGGCGAGAACCAAGTGAACCGGCAAAAGCAACAATCACAGTCCTATCAGTTGGAAGTCCTAGCGTCACCCGCGCAGCGCGCTGCTGACGGTCCGCGCCCACTTGCAGCATTTCCTCACGCACGGGGTTTCCGGTCACTACAGCCCGAGGCAGATCCGTTTCTTTAAACGGAACGGCACAAGCTTTGGCCCACCTTGCCACGAGACGATTTGAAGCCCCGGCCCTCGCATTTTGATCGGCGACTATCAGCGGCACTCGCCAAAGAATCGCGGCTAGAGAACACGCAACACTTGCAAACCCGCCGAGCGCTAACACGACTGAGGGGCGCCGCTTTCGGATCAAAAAGATTGACTGCATCACTGCTCGAGTAATGCCCCAAATCGCAGCAAAATTTTCGATCGTCAACTTGCGTTGGATGCCACGTCCTGGCAGCAGCGTGATTTCAAATCCGGACTCGGGCACAAGCGATGCCTCGATACCACGCTCGGCGCCCACGAAACGCAGCGAGTCGGGTGCATGGCCTCGCTCAACGAGTGCCTTAGCTACGGCAATCCCAGGAACGACATGGCCCGCAGTTCCACCGCCGGCAATCACTGCCCAAGTAGGCCTCGCCGATGCAGAGGAGTTGGCCGAACCTGCCATTAACTGTCCCGAGCTACAGAAACCATCACACCCACCGAGAGCATGCACATCATCAGTGAAGACCCTCCATACGAGACGAACGGCAACGTAATACCTTTCGTCGGCAACGCACCTACGGTGACCATGATATTGATCATTGCCTGCACGCCAATCCAGGTAGTGATTCCAATGGCCACGAGCCGCCCAAATTTGCTCCGACTACCCAGTGCAATCCTGATTCCCGCAAACATGAATACAACGAATGCCCCTAGGACTAACAAGCTCCCCAAGAGGCCCAACTCCTCACCGATGATGGCAAGAATGAAGTCCGTCTCAGCCTCTGGCAGGTACCCCCATTTAGCCCTGGAGTTTCCTGGCCCGCTGCCGAACAGCCCACCCGAGGCAAACCCGATTTGCGACTGCAGCAGTTGATACCCGCCGGTGGTCTGGTGGCCAGAAGGGTTGAAATATGCGGCGATTCGCTGCACACGGAATCCACCAAACACCAAGATCACCAGCGCTGCTAAGGATGCAGCTGATCCTGCGATTACTCCCACTTGGCGAAGGGGTGCTCCGGCTAGGAACAACATGACAATCACAATCACGCCGAGCAGCAACGTGGTTCCTAGGTCATCCCCGAGTAGCACCATCAACGACAAGGCGCCGGTGACAGCAAAGATGGGTTTCAACAGTTCCCCCGAACCAATCTCTCTGCTTCTTTTGTCCAACAGTCGTGCCAACCACAGGATCAACGCGAGCTTGGCAAAGTCAGAAGGCTGTACCTGAAATGCGTCCGTGCCCAGCCATCGCGTTGCACCATTTTTGGTCAGGGCAAATGGAATATGTGGACCACCAAGAGCGCCAAGGGCAATATCGAGCGCCAGAATCGCTTGTAAGCCGAGAGCTACCAAGATCATCACCGGGGCAATTCGGTCACGCCAGAACATAAGGGGAATTCTCGAAGCAACTAGCCCTAAGGCAAGGCCAAGCACCATCCACACCAACTGACGAACCCCAGTACTCCAGTTGGCGTTGCTCGCCTGCACTGAGGCTACGGAAGAGGCCGAATACACCATGACAATTCCGAGCAGACACAGCAGGCCCGTCGCGCCTAACAACAGATGCTCTGGCTTTGGACCAACCTGCACGACCTCGACCTCTACAGCACGCAACTTGCGGCCTGAGGATGCCCGTGAGCGCGTCCGGCTCGAAGTCTGTGATCCTGAAGACCGCGATCCTGAAGACCGCGATCCTGAAGACCGCGATCCTGAAGACCGCGATCCTGAAGTCCGTGTTCCTGAAGTCCGCTGGCTCACCCCAGACCTCCTGAGCGAATGAACTCCCGATAGAACAGCCCTAGGCCGAGCGCAGTGCATGCAGCCGTCAGCATCCAAAAACGCACAATCACCGTGGTCTCTGGCCATCCAACCAGTTCGAAATGATGATGGATCGGTGCCATCCGAAAGATCCGGCGCCCTGTGGTCTTAAAGCTCACAACTTGCAACATGACTGACACGGTCTCAATAACAAAAAGCAAGCCAAGAATCGGTAGCAGCAGGACCGTTGAAGAACTCAAAGCGAGGGCAGCCAAGGCCATGCCGATTGCCAAGGATCCTGTGTCGCCCATAAATATTTTCGCTGGAGCCGCATTCCACCACAAGAACCCGGCGCAGGCACCCATCATCGCAGCAGCCACCACTGCTAGATCTAAGCCCACGTTGATGCCGTACAGCCCGGAATACCTGAAAATCCAGTATCCGATGATGACGTAGCCGGCAAACACAATGCCCGCAGAGCCGGCAGCTAACCCATCGAGTCCATCTGTCAGGTTCACTGCGTTTGTGGCCCCGTAGATGATGAGGATTGCCCACATTGCCCAGCCCACCTTGGAAATGTTCCAGCCCAGATCGGCCCACTGCGCAAAACTGATTGTTGTATGCACATTGGTCTTGAGCAGCATGAGTGCGGCGAACGCAACAGCTACGGCTAGCAACCCAAAGGTCTTTGCCCTACGACTCAGGCCAAGGTTTCGCTCTTGAGATACCTTGATCCAATCATCTAGGAATCCAACAAATCCTGCCCCTGCGATTGCTGCAACTGTCAGCAGACCAGTCCAGGTAAAGACTCCGTCGTACAGGTTTGAGATCCCGTACCCGATGATTGCCCCTGCCACGATCGCAATACCACCCATGGTGGGAGTTCCGGCCTTTACGAGATGCCCTTCTGGGACATCCTCGTGGATGGGTTGGCCAATTCGCCTCTTGCTGAGCCACAAGATGAGCAGCTTGGTTCCAAACCCCGAGATGATGGTTGCGATACCCGCAGCGAGCAGAAGTCGAATCACTGCTCAACCTCCTGGCGAATGACGAGTCGGTCATCAAATGGTTCGGTCCGGTCGGCAAAAATCTGTTGTGCTTCGTGGCCTTTTCCAGCCACAAGCACAACATCGCCCGGCTGTGCATCCTGAAGAGCGGCTCGGATTGCAAGCCGACGATCCTGAATAATCTGTGGCGCTCCAGCGCTGGCAAACTCAGAGCTGGCAAACCCAGAGCTGGCAAACTCAGTACTGGCGAACCCAGAGCTGGCAGCGGCTTCGCATCCTTGGAGGATCTCGTTCAGTATTACTTCGGGGTCTTCAGAGCGTGGATTATCGGAGGTCAAGATGACCTTGTCTGCAAGTTGAACTGCAATCGCACCCATCAACGGCCGCTTCTTGCTGTCGCGGTCTCCCCCGCAGCCAAACACCACATGAAGTCTGGCACCGGGAGCTACCAAGTCTCGTGCTGCAAGCAATGCCTGCTCGAGCGCATCCGGGGTGTGGGCATAATCCACCACGGCTGCGGCTTCGCCGCCAGCAGTCATGAAACGGATGATCTCAAACCGACCAGAAACCCCTTCGAGAGCAGACAGGCCCTGCGCAATCTGATCCACCTCAAGACCTAACAGCAGGCAACTCTCTGCAGCGAGCAGAGCGTTCACAACATTGTGCCGACCAGCCATCGGTAGATTCACCGGTGAATCACGCCACAAAAAGGTGGAACCATCAACGCCCACCGAGAGTTCAGCAGCTTGGTCTAGCGACACACCCACCATCGTTCGACCACTGGCTTCGTAGAGCAGTTTGCCGTGGGTATCGCCGAGGTACACCACTGCATTGCAGCATCGACCGGGCTCAAATAACTTTGCCTTTGCAGCGAAATACTGCTCCCGGGTG
>ERZ888423.2453-NODE-2453-length-13799-cov-7.046493_pt1 | contig 13799 bp, 15 predicted proteins | sample MGYA00520523_ERZ888423 | MGnify/ENA primary metagenome ERZ888423 (study PRJEB32303, sample SAMEA104408611) | aquatic metagenome | biome: Brackish water; feature: Pelagic; material: water | place: Baltic Sea | collected 2014-06-08T10:24:00 | depth 30,27 m ...
TAGTCGCTCCTTAATTTCATTTCAATTGTTTGTTAATCAACATTTTGATGTGGAAAAAAGGCAATTTGTATAGCTTCATATCTGCAAGATTACGAGTATTATTAGAAGTAATTCCTTGCAGATATGATCGGAAAATCTCCTTCCCAAGAACAGCGAAATTTATTTGAGCCGCTGCTGACTGATTTCATCAATGACCAGCATGAGCTTGTTTTACTAGCCAAAAAGATCGAATGGAATTATTTTGATAAAGAGTTTGGAGAGTTGTACTCTAACACAGGCCAACCTGCTCATCCTATACGTTTTATGGTTGGGTGCTTACTGCTCAAGAGGCTTTACAATCTTGGGGATGAGACACTGGCTGAGGCTTGGATAATGAATCCTTACATGCAGTTTTTTTGTGGAGAAGCCCACTTCAGACACAGCTTCCCTTGTGATCCCAGTAACTTGGTGCACTTCCGCAAGCGAATAGGAGAACAAGGAGTCGAGAAGATCTTCTTTTACTCTGTTTCCTTGCATGGCCAGGGAGCCAAGAGCAGGGTGGTTTTATCTGATACGACCGTTCAAGAGAACAATGTGACTTTCCCTACTGATGCTAAGCTTGCAAAAAGGGTGATCGACAAATGCAATCAGATCGCTAAAAAAGAGAACATCACTCAACGACAGACCTACACCCGTACAAGTAAGCAGCTATTGCGTGACACCCATTTTGCCAAACACCCTAAACGAAAAAACAAAGCCCGTAGAGCACAAAATAAACTACGGACACTGGCGGGTAGGCAGATTAGAGAACTGCTGCGTCTACTACCTCCCGAAAGACTAGAGTATCACAAAGAGAATCTTCAGAGGTATCAACGAGTAATAGATCAAAAGCGGGCCGATAAGGATAAGATATACAGTCTGCACAAACCCTTTACCTGCTGTATAGCCAAAGGGAAAGCCCACAAGAGTTATGAATTTGGAAACAAGATTGGTCTTTTACTCAACCCCAAATCACTGGTGATTTTGGGGATTGAAAGTTTTCAAGGAAATCCGCACGATAGCAAAACCATTGAGCCGCTTCTTCAACAAGTCAAAGAAAACCTAGACTACACACCCCATGAAGTTGTTTATGACAGAGGCGGCAGGGGGAAATCAGACATTAATGGCGTAAAGATCAGCACCCCCAATAAACCATTGAAGAAGGACAGCATAAGCCAAAGAAGAACAAAACGAAATAAGTTCAGGCGAAGAGCAGCCATAGAACCAGTGATCGGACATCTGAAAACAGACTTCAGAATGCATCAGAACTACCTACATGGCTCAAGTTCACCTAAAATCAATGCATTATTGGCTGCTACAGGATGGAATTTAAAGAAGATGATGAAGCTGCTGAAGGAAAAGTCAGCTTTACTCTTTTTTCAAATCTTCAAACAGTACAATTATATCCTTGTGCTTCGAAGTTCTTAAGGTTCGACTATTTAGAGTATGATGGAGATAAAAACAATAACAATGTTCCTGATGTCGAGGAGATTGGCGTAAATTATTTGGAAGGAGATGGCGATTTCAGAAGTAAAGAGAGTATCGAACTTTTGAAACAAGCTGATATAGTTGTCACGGCACGCCTAAGAAACTCATGGATAGCAGCAAGCTCAGGAGTCTGGGTTGGGCGCCGAAGATCAGCTTGGAGGAGGGGATTATACGGGTATATCAAGATTTTATAAGTCATGAAAGTCAGTATAGTCACGGTCGTTTATAATAATGTAGAGACTATCGAATCGGCTATTTCATCTGTTCGCTCACAGGATTATCCGGATGTGGAGTATATCGTAATTGATGGTAACTCGTCTGATGGAACCAAAGATGTATTATACCGCAACGATGATTTAATTGACATATTGGTGAGTGAGTCAGACAGTGGTATATATGATGCAATGAACAAAGGCGTTGCTATGGCTTCAGGTGAAGTTGTGGCTATTTTGAATAGTGATGATTTATTCTGGGATGAGCATGTTATTTCTGATGTTGTTCATGCCTTTAACGAAAATCCTGAGGCGCAGATTATTTACGGAAACATTGCCTACGTTAGAAAGGGAGATGAAAATAACCTTGTACGGCTTTGGAAATCAAAAGATTATTACAAAGGGTTTTTTGAAGACGGACATGTACCTCCACATCCTGGCTTTTATGTTAAAAGGGAGTGTTACCAAGAAGGAGGAGTTTTTAAGGAACAGTTGAAGCTTGCGGCTGATTATAATTTAATGTTTCGGTTTATGAAAGTCAAAGAATTCGAATCGAAGTATATTGATAGGAATATGGTTCGCATGAGATTAGGGGGTGCGACTAACCAAAGCTTCTCAAACATTATTGATGGTAACAAAGAGATTTTAGCTACCTGGCGCTCCTATGGTTTTCAGCCTCCATTCTCCTTTCTATTGAAGAAGTTGTGGCATCGAGTGGTTCAATTTCGTTCACATTAATGACCTGAAAATGAACAACGCTCCAATAAAGACATTGCTGACAGGTGGCACAGGCTTCTTATCAAAGGAGATGCTGTCTGGACTTCAAAGTATTGGCTGCGAAGTGACCACTTTGGGGAGAACGGAAATTGCGGATATTAGAGTTGACATCTCAGATGACTTTCAACTGGAACATTCGTTTGATTGGGTGATTCATGCTGCGGGAAAGGTACATACAGTACCAAAGAATAAGCATGAAGAAGATGATTTCTTTCGAATAAACGAACGGGGTACTAAGAACTTGTGCTTGGCCTTAGAGAAAGTTGGAATCCCAACCTTTATGATTTTCATAAGTACTGTAGCAGTTTATGGTACTAGTCCTGTAAGTTACATAGATGAACAGTACCCAACAAATGCGGATACTCCATATGGGATCAGCAAGTTAAACGCTGAGCAATATTTACGTGAATGGTGCGTCAAATGGAGTTAAACTGGGTGTGTTGCGTTTGCCTTTAATTGCGGGCAAGAATCCTCCAGGTAATCTCGGGCAAATGATTGAGGCAATGCGCACCAGAAAGTATCTCTCAATTAATAACGGACGTGCGCTTAGGTCTTGTGTTTTGACTTCAGATTTGCCTTCTGTGTTTCTGTCTCTACTCGCCCAACCAGGCGTTTACAACTTAAAGCATTTACCCGATCCTTCTTTTAGCGATTTTGAGCAGTCCATTCAGAATGTATACAAGGATGCAAGAAGTATAGGGAATATTCCAATCTGGATTGCCAATATCTTGGCACTTGTTGGAGGTGTTATTCCAGGCTTCCCTTTCAATAAAAATAGGCTGGCAAAGATGACAGAGGATTTTACGATTTCTGACGAGAAGGCCAGAAAGATTCTCTCATGGAATGGCAGTTGGGACCCACGAAAAATTCCATTGTAGTGCTGATGCTATTGTTAATGTTCGTGGTGTCTTTTGTAATTCTCATGATTTAAATGAGGATTGCAAATAAGTATAACATCATTGATAAACCCAACCAAAGAAGCTCTCATACCACGCCAATTATTTTAGGAGGCGGAGTGGTATTTCCTATTGTTTTGGTTTTTGGTAGTAGGTTTCTTCATCTCGGAGATAATTGGTTCATCCTAGGCTTGTTTTTAGTCTCGTTGATCTCATTTATTGATGATCGAAAGCCCCTTCCCACCTAACGCCCTGGCACGAAGGTGGCAGAACAAGCGCTGAAAATTGTCAAATGCTCTGTAAAGAGGATAATAGAAGAAAGTCAGGAAAGTAAAATTCATCAATTAATTCGAGGAAGAATGAAAATCAAAAATTTCTATAAGACACCCGTTCATATAGGAGGCAGCTCTATCGTCAGAGAACTTTCTGAGAAATATGGAGTAAAACAAAGTGAAGTCTTTGTTTTTCAACCAGATTACATTTACTATGAGCAAGCGACAATCTACAACAAGACAAAGTTCTACTTGAAAATTGTTGGTAATCAGAATGTTGTTTTAATGGCAGTCAAAGAAAGCAATGAAGAAGAAATTCAAGGCAACTGGAAATTGTCTGAGATTTTAACAGCCTTAGTAAAGAAAAATCCTGATGTTGAGGTGAGTATTGAAATTCTCAAAGAACTCATTCGAGAAAAAAAACTTGGAGTAAAGTTTAATAAGAGCAAGAGTAAAGACCACGGAACATTATGGCATTATAGAGAAATAAAGAAGGCGAAAATCAAAGCGGAGAAAGCACCTCCGCAGAAAGTTGAAGATTTAGAAGATGATTTTTTTCGAGACTTATGAGAACACAAGAGGAAATATATGATGTTATAAAATATAGAATGTCCGATTTTTAGATTTATGGCCAGATATGAGCTTTTATTACCATTTACAGGGCAACAGGAATAACACTTACATTTTCGATACTTTTCAAGAACACGGCAATTAGAAATGGAAAGATTAGCAATACCAATTTTCGTCCTTTTACAAGCGCTGATTTGACGGAGCTTCTAGATAGTATTCAATTTTTAGAGGGTTACTTAGAGTATAGGGCTGAGTTTCCTCATTTCAAACTATCAAGAAATGAGTTTGGAATGGAAGTTAAACTTATACCGGCAAATTAGTTTCTGTCATCTCTCTATTTGTTAAGGCTTGTTGCTTTGTGTGATATTGGACAAAGTTTTCGTTGAGGTCTTCAATTTTGAAATAGCCATACTTTGAGATACATTTTTTCTTTTTGGGTAAAGAACTAAGCTCCCTTAAAATCTGATAAGACAAGGAGGTGAAACAAATCCAAGGATAATTGTCAGGACAAGTAATGAAAAGATGAAAGTGAAGCCCAAGGCTCACCTCATCATTTGTGATTTTCTCAGAACGCTGTGATAGGCTGAACTCTTTCTTTGTCTCAAACACGCAATAGAACTTCACCAGTTCATTTTCTAAGCCTGAGTAGTAGTTGAGGTTGGCTTCTTGAATATATCGTCTTATAGCTCGTCTAATGAGTTTCTTCATTTCCGGTAAAGTCAAGTTAGGGTGTTTATCGGACTGCTGAGCGGTGATGTAGTGGAGGTTCTTTCTTGGAAGAGACTTAATGTCTGAAATCATCTTCTTTTGAAATTCGTTGAGTTCGTATGTTCTGAGAGTATTAGTCATTGCCTAGTTTTTATTTAATAGGACAATCAATCATCAGAGATTTACCCTGTGATTAACTGACCTGATTGACACTTTTTTCAGAAGCTATAACTGCGCCCCAGACAATTGAACACGCCTGCCATCAGATTTAGAGCGTGTAAGCCAATAAGCGATTTCATTTCAGCCGTTCAATCTTTATCCTAATTTCCTCAATCTTAATCTTGTATTTCAGTTCCTCTCGTTTCTTAAAGTCTTCTTCGTCTCTCAATTTCACTTTATAGCCGTCAATCTTGTTTTTAATTTCCCTTATCTTCTCGTAATCAGCCATTTTGTCTTTTCATCTTTTTCTCGATGAGGTTTTCCATCATCAGGAAAACACTTTTCTCAGAGAACAGAAATTGACCATTATAGTCGAGATCCTGAGAAAAGTTTTCTCGAAGCATATATCTTCTTGCTGTTGATTTTGAAACGCCCAGTATTTCAGCGATTTCATTCAATGAATACAGAGCATTATTGTGGTCATCTACAATCTGTATCATTTTCTTCTTTTAAGTTTTTCAAGGTCTCTCATTATTTCAGTCAGCAAGTCTTCTTCTTCATCTTGAACCTCATCTTCAAGATTTTCAACTTCTTCGTCCTGAATTTCATCTTGAATAATCTCATCTTCATCTTGAAGTCTGTTTTTTTCAGCGATGAACTGGATGAACTTCGTCTGTATGTAGCGTCTTTTCTTAGAATTCATATTTAAGTCTTTGTTTTTTGAACTTTGTCAGTTCATCTATATATAAAGACTGAAACGCCCTCTTTCAGCTGAGGTGGATTTTTTATCTGCTTGTTAGATTTGGTATATACAGAGCCATACAAATATCACCTCACTTTTAACCTATACAACATCTGAGATGCTGTGATGTGGACTGCGGAATGGCCTTGATCTTACAAGTCCGTGAACCCGATTGCTTCTAAAGGCCACAGAGTGAATTCTGGTAGTTTCTATAGCCTCTTCAAACTGGAGGGGTGGAAGAATGCTGGGCATTCTTCTCGCCAGCATGGTTTTACCAGAACCCGGCGGACCAATCATGAGGATGTTGTGTCCGCCAGCGGCAGCCACCTCTAAGGCGCGTTTTACACTTTCCTGTCCTTTTACATCTAAAAAATCAGAATTGTCGGCAAGCTGAATCTCTCGGTTTTTCCAGCTAAATGGCTCTGGTTCATGATGGGATTTACCATCGAGAAAATCAACCACTTCTGTTAAAGTGGAGAGACCATATATTTCCAGTCCTTCTACCAATGCTGCCTCTTCAGCATTGGATTTCGGTAATATCATTCCTCGCAAGCCGCTACGTTTTGCATAGAGCGCCATAGACAACGCGCCATTCACAGGCTGCAACTGGCCATCTAACGAGAGCTCACCCATGATGAGGAAATCTTGAAAATAATCTGAGGAACACTGTCCGGTGCAGGCCATAATGCCGAGGGCCATTGGCAGATCATAGGCGGAGCCCTCTTTGGGGATGTCTGCAGAAGACATATTGATGGTGATCCGTTTTCCCGGGTAGCGAAATCCGGAGTTGATCATGGCAGAAAAAACGCGGAAGCTCGCTTCCTTCATGGCAGAATCTGGCAATCCTACCAAATAGAACTTTGTGCCTTTGATTACGTGAACTTCTGTTTGTACCCCTTGGGCTTCTATGCCACTTACCGCGCAGCAATGCAGTCTAACTATCATGGGGCTATTTTAGCCCAAGCTTTTGAAGTTCAATGCATTGAAAGTATACGAATACCGTATACTTCTACTGAAGCCAGTCAAAAGCGTAGGAGAAGCCTACTTGAAAGGTTACATAGGAATCTGGGAGGGCATTATAGCCACGGGTGATTTTGGCGTTGGGGCGCCCATTTTCTGCTGCTTGGGCAATGGCACGAAGGCCTTCTCCTCCCATATCGCTTAGACTTGTTGAAGCAGGAGGATTGTCTCGATAATCATTAATACTTCCGCCATAGTAATATCCATCACTCATGTCATCTAAATAATCAGTACTAGTAACATTCAACGCTCCTTCAACAAAAAGGCTCATCTTTCCCATGGACCATCTTAACCTGGCCATGCCAATCACTTCAAGTGCGACGTACCCATATTGATCTTCTCCAGGTAAGAAATTCTGACCCTCTGTTCCATATGGTCTAAATCGATACCATCTTCTACGCTTCTCTACTGGGTCATAAACTCTGTACTTAGGATCATAAAAAACAGTACCTAAACCAAGGCCTATCTCGCCTGTGAGATATCCATAAATGGACTTTCCTTGCTTTCTTGGCCAAAGAGAATAAAATGATTCAACCCTTATTGAATGAAGATCATTTCGGAATACGTGATCATTCTTTGGAGATGAGAAAGAAAGAAGGCTTCCTGCACCAGTTGCGATTCTAGTAAACTGATATCTCCCACCAAATGACCATCTTTCATTGAGTAAGAAGTTGTAAAAGGTTGTAAAACTGAAATCTAGCGCAGACGGAAAAATACCGCCTTTATTGGCATCCCCGATGTAATAACTCACTCCGGTCATGAAACCAAGCTCTTGTCTGGGGTAACTCCATATAGGATCTACAATCACTTGTATTTGGTCATCACTAAGAAGCCTTGCCAAACTATCAGCCACTGCCTTGGCCTCATCCGTCAGTGGATCAACTCCTTCATTTCCATCCAGCGTTTCATCTAAAATCGTTTCCTCAACTTCAGCCTGCACAACTACAGTCCTTCCATCCAATAAGCCAAGCGCATATTTCGCACCCGGGATAATACCTGACAATAAAACCTTTTCACTTCCTTTTTTTGTCCATTGTACCATCTGACCTTGTTGGTCTCTTACCAACTCCAAATTGCTCGCGGAAGCTGATACAAGCGTATCTCCCTTCCATTCAAAACTGGGAATCTGATCAAATCCAATGGCGAAAGAAGGTAAACTCGGTATCCGTTTAATGGGAAGATAACTGCGATTGTAATCTCTTCTACCGTCATAAACATATTTCAGTTCTGCTTCGCTCATATACAAGCTCGCTTCTGACAACGTATCACGGATACCCTTCAGCTCTATGCTCCAAGGTAAATCGGAGCCCACTTCTTTATTGCGAAAAAATACATTATTCGACAAGTTGATATTTTTTTCTTGTTCTCTCGAGAAGGATTCAATTTGCAACAATTCCCCTTCACTTTCGTAACGCAAATTGTAAGCAAACAATGAATTTGTTATGCTCATCATACTCACTTCGTCATCTAGAGAGAATATCCTTACAGGACCTGAATTTCCTAAAAAACGCAAATGATCTAAGCTGATTTTTGTAGCACTCGTATTACCTCCCGGTAGCATATTATACATACTGAGAGTGGCTCCATTGTAGCCACAATAAATGAATTGAGAATGACTTAAAGAAATATTAGCGTAGAGGTTATATGATTCGAAAAAAATGGCTTCCTGCAGATGCTTAAAGATGACATGCTCCAATTTAAAGGACGCGCCTTCTGCGCTACTTGCCTCTACTATTAATCCCCTCCCCGGTTTTGCTGGATCATCGCTTTTTATAACAATGCGCTTGGAATCAGTTCCAGAGATATTGATGTCTCCACGTAGGATCAAGGCAGCATTCTGACCCAATAAAATAGTGGTTCCGGGTTTGACCCTTTCTTCAATTTCAGAGTACAAGGTGTTGCCATCAACCCTGATTACTCCTTGCGCCCAAGAAATGGTAGCGGTTAGCAGCCAAAAAAGAAGTAAACTCTGTTTCATATCACCTTGATTGTGTGGTTCTTCACCTCAACTTCATAACCTCTGTAGTTTAAAACTATTCGGGTACATTGAATAAAGTCAGGCTTTGAATTGTTCTCTGATAAATCAATACAATTTTGTTCACTCTTCAGTGCCCTTCGCCCTTCAAAACCTATGAAAAAACCCTCAACAGATTGAATAGAATAACCTGCATACTCTTCTGACAACTGCAGTTCCAAACAATTGCTCTGTGCCAACCTTTGGTTCCAGGCCACCGTTTTACGCAATTCCGGAACTGGGAAGTTATTCACCCTAAGCTCTTCTGTGGTCTTCTCTCCAAGAATATCCGTCACCTCAATAAGCGTAATTCCAGGAACATCCACCCGAATCCAGAACAAGCCCTCCTCACTTCTAATTACCCGCCCCTTGGAATTATCAATACTTACAGATTTCCAGTTTGAATTATAAATACGCAAGGTATCTCCTGGCAACCAAAATGCTTTGGTGTACTCAAGCTTTTGTTCCTTATATCGTGGCCTGTTCTTCACTTCAATATTTCCAGAACCTACTATTTCTTCTAAGTCATTTAAGATTCTATACTCCCATGTTCCTTTGTGCTGGTCTTCCAAAATCAACCATTTGGTATTATTTCCGTCCAACTCACCCCTATTTTTTGATTGCTGAGTCCATGTAATTAGGCCTCCCTTCCAATTCAGAGGCAGCGAATCCCCAACATAGCGGCAAATAGGCCAACGAAGAATCCGTTCATTTGTGGAAGAGCCTTCAACAAGTGCCAAATCAGCAGCATCTATTAAACTGAGCACCATTTGCTCAAATAAGATTTCAACTAAACCAGGGGTAAGGTTTTTAAACTTCCACTTCCGCCATTCACTTTGGTCTAAATTCTCAAATCCATTCTCAAAGTCACTGGAAAGCGCGTGACCTCTCAAGCTATTCTGTGCATTCTGGGGTAACAAATAGAATATTTCAAGCAACTCTTTCTGCATGGATTTTCCCAAATCCCCTTCCATCAAAAAACGTCGCACCAACCCTTCTGATCTTACATCTGCTTCTCGTAATTCTATAATCCCTTCTCTAATAGCCAGGAATTCAGGAGCATCTAATCTTTTTTGAAGCGCCGCGCTTCCTGTTTGAATCTGGCTTTGCTCTTCCCGCAATTCATCGCTTAACCATAAATTGAGTGACATCCAAGCATTAGACACCTGTGTGATGGCGAGTACAAGAAACAACAAGTACAACAAACTCATGAGTCTGAATCTCAGAAACATCGAGTTAGACAGCGCATACTTTTTATTTCCCTTTGACTCCATTAATTCAGCCAGTAAATAATTGGACGATCAAGTGCTAAACGATTCCGTTGTTGATCTACTATTAACGCATCGTTGAGGACCATGCCCTCTAAACTAGCGTTGGGTAGATCTATTTTAAAATCTGTAAAACGACCTCTTTCCACTTCAACCTTTCGTGTTTGATTATTAGCGAAATACAGTACCAAAGCACCAGATAATACCGGCAGTTCATCGGCACCCACAAGAATTCTCAACCTAGTGGCTTCCTGTATTTTGGCAGTAGGAGTGCCATCAACCTTTAGCAATTGAAGTTGATAATCACCTTTGGGTGTCACCCTCAATCGCAAGCTATCGCGCACTTCATCACCTTCTATTAAGTAAAGATTGATCACCCCCGAAAAAACAGGAGAAGACTGAAAAACAATGGATTCATTGTCGATCCATTTTACCCTTGCACTCTCAGAGGATGACTTCACGATTGTTCTTCCACTTGAATACCCTTGGTTGTGCAAAGAGATCAAATATTCTACTCCAGAATTGATATGATAATATCGCTGTCCGAATGCAAAACGATATGTTCCTTGACTCAATACTTCAATGGTCTTTTGGTAGGAATCTAGCGCATCTTGGAAACCGATCTCAAATTTCCCCGCTTTTGTGAGTTTACGCTTATAAGAGCCTCCCGGCGCTATTGTATCTACTTTCTCATTGTCGAAAGTAATCCACAACTCATGCGGCGCCTTGTTTGGCCATTTCACTTCTATAAACTCGCCTTGTACAAAAACCGATTTAACTTGAATTCTCAACTGCCCGAATATAGCTTCCAAAGATTCCTCATCACTGGCAATACCTTCTTCTGGAATTTTTCGAAGTTTCCGAAGGCTTTCCATACCTATTAGGGTAGACACTACCACATTGGGCGTTTCATTTGGGAGTTGTGCTTTACCATATACGTTCATTGCGGCTTGTTGAATAGAGGAAGTTTGAGCAGATTCTTGGGACTTCCATGTACCGTTTAATGCCATAGTTAAATCCGACTCATATCTATTCAATTCATAAATAGGATCTCGGCTACTAATCAGTACATCAGCTCGTTCCAAAGCGAGATTAGCTTGAACGCTATCTATCCAATCCTTGAGATTAGTTTCTTTCTCTAATCGGTCATAAACTATCTCATTTAACTGCCGAAAATGGCGAAGCGCATCTACCGAACCCGTAAGAAAGTAGAACGTAATAAAAACTATATACAGCAGGGAAACCTTGCGGTAACTGAGATATTGAAATTTAGTGAGGTAGCGCATTATAAATCAAAAACCTATTTCAGTTTTCCGAATCGATCATTCAGCGTATTCAATTTTTCATTGAGTTCTTCCATCAGATCGCTTTGTTTCTTCACCAATCCACTCAACTGGTCAAAACTTGATCCGCTAGACCCAACGCTATTTCTAAATTGATCCAGATCAGATTCCATAGCCTCCAATCTTTTGGAAAAAGACCGGATTGCATCTTCTAGAATGGTTACAGAAGCTTGCTGGTCACTACCCAATTGAGACCCATCTTCCAGTTGAGGAAACACTTGTTCCCAATTATATTCTTTTTCGTCCTTCTTCATTTCAAAAGCTGAAATGAAGAAAATGACCGCTTCTACCGAAAGGCCAATGATAAAAAGTTCGTTGGCAAATGCCCATCCAACGAATTTGAACATAGCCCCTACCAATACAATAGACGCACCTATTCCGTAGAGAAGAGTAATGGGATCGAGTCTTTTTTTAGCCGATGCACTCATAGCAATCAAGGTTGAAAGTGTTGTGGTTTAGGACGGAGAATCAAGGTATCACGTACCAGTGAGTACCAGTTCAGCTTGTTGTTACGAATGGCAGCACGCGCCACTAGAAACGCTATTAATACGCTTAAAATTCCTACTACAACAGAAATAACAATTGCCGTTTGAACCTTACTGGCACTGCTTTCAACAGACTTTCTCAGCTCATCCTGCTCTTGTATTAACTCACCAAGTTGCTGATCAATTCCGCTGATCGACTGAGAGGTACTTTCTAGCTGTCCGCGCAAATCAGTCAGGGCAGTGGCGAGTTTATCAATGCCTTCTTGCTGTTGTGCCTCATCAGACACCATTTCCTTTTGGATCCTACGCAAGCCATTTACATCCTCGGAGAGTCCGTTGAGAATGCTTTTGTGTAAACCAATCTGCTTGCTAAGATTATTGATTTGCGAATCAATCTTTGATAGATCGGTCTGTTCTTGAGCTTGTGCAGAAGGTAAGGCTAGTAAGGCAAAAAATAGAGAGTAGGCGACCTGTTTGATACTATCGGACCATTGTCCAAAAAAAGCGGACCGCCCCTTATTGGCAAAGATCATCTCGGGTGGTTTTAATTAGGTTGCGACGAATGTATACATAATTTTCCGATATACCAAAAAGTATCACTACCAACCGACTAAACAAGAAAACAACAAATTTCACCCATTCAATTATTTGTTAAACAGAGATTTAAATCTTTTTATAGTGCATTTCTAAAAACCCACCTCCCCTAGAATTTTCAAAACAATGTTGTTTGTATGCATGGTGATTTGTTCCTTTTTTTCTGCTTTGCATACGTTCTGCGGCAGTTGGCTATCACCCAAAACATTTCTAGATTGCTGATTAAATGTATCCTGATGAGGGCAGCGATGGTCGAAAATGCCTTTTTGCTTTTTGATTTTAGTCCTAGGATCTGCAATAGCAACTGTGCTATCAAGGTGCACCAAATTTGTGTTTTGATGCCGTTTTCAGTTTCTGAATAAAAGTAGTGGAGTTGAAAGTTCTGCTTCAACTTTTTGAAGAGTAACTCGATGTTCCAGCGCAGTTTATACAACAGGGCGACCTCCTCATTGGTAATTTCAAAGTTGTTGGTAATGAACTGATAGACCCGGTTTTTCTCATCCTTATAGGTTACCTTTCTAAGGCAAAGTGTCTTTTTTTCTTTTTCCTCCTTGTACTCTAAATGGATGTGCTCCTCTTTCAAAACACCAGCTTTGTCGGTCTGTAGGTCTTGTTCGAAGCGTGTTTCTACCACTTGGTAAACGGCATTGGATTTTAAACGACACACGAAGTTGACACGCTGTTTGGTCCATTGTGCAAATTGTAAATAGTGATTGTAGGCTCTATCGAAAACAATCATGCTATGGGCTGCTGGGTTAAGGTATTTCAAAAAGTTTTTGTCGTGTTGTTTGGCCTCACTGATCTTGACAAAAGTTGGCGTGTCTGTATGCACATCTATCATCATATGAACTTTTAAGCCACCTTTCTTTTTGCCCTCATGCTTTGGGTTGCGCCCAACTCCTTTCATCACTTCAGAAAACAGCCTAATTGTGCTTGAGTCAAAGATGAAAAGCCGTGAAAACGATACGTTATCAATCCGGCTGACCGACAAAGTTGGGTTGAAATGCTTCAGCAGCATAAAATAAACTTCTTTGAAGAACTCATTATCGCGTCCTCTGAGGCCATCACCAGCTGTGCTTTTAGCAGGTGCTGCTTGGAGGCCTAGGTGGTTGAGCTTACCCGCCAAAGCGCCCATCCCATCACAGACTTCACCCATCGAATCACAACGACTATAAATACCAAACAACAGGGTGATAAACTGTGTCCATGAATCAAAGGTCTTATAATATCTGT
>ERZ888423.2454-NODE-2454-length-13798-cov-5.520483_pt1 | contig 13798 bp, 13 predicted proteins | sample MGYA00520523_ERZ888423 | MGnify/ENA primary metagenome ERZ888423 (study PRJEB32303, sample SAMEA104408611) | aquatic metagenome | biome: Brackish water; feature: Pelagic; material: water | place: Baltic Sea | collected 2014-06-08T10:24:00 | depth 30,27 m ...
CTGATGAGTTGTCGTCGAGATCAGCGATTCGTGGTGAATTAAATGGCCATTGTTAAGGTTTCTGGAATTGAAACTGAATACGGGATTATGGTGCGGGGCACTGAATCAAATCCGATTTTGGCATCCTCAATCTTAATTAACTCGTACGTTGAGGCGAACTCACGAGATACGGAACATGATATTGCGTCTTGGAATTTTGACGATGAGCAACCCGGTACGGACGCTCGTGGATTTACGCTTGAGTCGGCTATGCCACCTGAAGTTGAAATGCATCTTGTCAATGCGGTGCTCACTAATGGAGCAAGATATTACGTAGATCACGCCCATCCTGAAATTTCGACACCTGAATGCGCGAATGCTTGGGAAACGTTGACTTACGACTGCGCGGGTGAAGAGATCATTAGGCTGTCAATGGCGGCCGCGAATCGCGCCTTGCCACCTGAAGTTGAAATGCTTTTGTATAAGAACAACAGTGATGGCAAAGGCAATAGTTACGGTTGCCACGAAAACTTTTTAGTGGCTCGCGATGTTCCATTTGGTCGAATCGTCTCTCAGATCACTCCGCATTTCGTCACTCGTCAGGTGTTTGCTGGAGCTGGCAAAGTCGGCTCAGAAATGTTGGGTGTGTCGGCCGAACAAGTGCCGTATCAACTCAGCCAACGCGCCGACTTTTTTGAAGAAGAAGTGGGACTGGAAACAACATTGAAGCGTCCCATCGTCAATACCAGGGATGAACCTCATTGCGATCCCCAAAAGTATCGGCGCCTGCATGTGATCGTAGGCGATGCAAATATGTCCCAAGTCGCCACGTTTTTGAAGGTTGGCACCACTTCGCTGATCTTGTCGCTCATCGAAGATGATGTGCTTGGTTCAGATTTAGTCGTGGCGCATCCGGTGTCGGCAATTCGTCAAGTGAGTTATGACCCAACTTTGAAGCAGACAATCTTGTTAGCCAACGGTTCTCGAATAACTGCGATTGATATCCAGTGGGCACTCTTGCAAAAATGTGTTGATTATGTGGGCGCCACTGGTTTTGAAAGTGTTGGCGGCGAGGTCATTGGAAAGAAGATCATCAGTCTGTGGGAAGAGGTATTGACAGGCCTTGAAAGCGATCCTGAAACTGTGTCTGACATGGTTGACTGGGTCGCCAAGAAGCGCATCATTGACGGGATGAAGTCGCGTCACGGTTTGTCAGTGGCAGATCATCGGTTGAAAGCCATTGATTTGCAGTACCACGATATGCGGGTCGAAAAATGCTTGGCTGCGCGGGCAGGACTGCGAACTTTGGTTGATCCCACTGATGTTGAACGTGCCATTCGCAGTGCTCCAGATTCGACCCGTGCCTATTTTCGGGGTCATTGTCTTGAGCGTTGGCCCGACCAAGTCGTGTCAGCTAATTGGGATTGTTTGGTTCTTGATGTTGGTCGTGGCCCGTTACGGCGCGTCCCGATGATGGAACCGTTGCGGGGTACCAAAGAATTAGTGGGAGAACTGTGCACCCAAAGTGGCACTCTGCTCGAATTACTTGACCGATTAACGATTGAAAAGTGACATTGGTTCAAATGGGTGGCAAGATCAAGGCGTCGGTATATTTCAATGATCGTCTTGATTGTCACGATCGTTTGGGACGATATGTGACTGAATGACGAGCCGACTAACAAATTGACTGACCGACAGACATGAGTGATTGAGAGCAAATAATGGCCGAACGTGTGCAGAAGCAAAAATCAAACTCTGAACGTGTTGAAGAAGAAGTCGTTTCTCCAGACGGGTCGAGCCAGCAAGGTGAGAAGTTGAAGGCTGAACTCGATGACCTACTAGACGAAATTGATGATGTTCTAGAAAGCAACGCCGAAGATTTTGTCAAGTCGTACATTCAAAAAGGCGGCGAATGAATCGTGGTAGTCCCATTTTTTGATCTTGATAATGACCCCGGTAGCAACTTCACCTCGTTGCTTCGCAAGGTTGGTCTCGACCCGTTTGCTTACGGACACTCCGGTGATCATCATCAGATTCAGGCTCCCCATGGAACCACAGTGTTGGCAGTCCGTTACAACGAGGGCGTTGTGATGGCAGGCGATCGGCGCGCCACAATGGGCTCGCGAATTTCGAATCGTGAAATGGAAAAGGTCGTACCGGCAGATCGCCACAGCGGAGTCGCGATTTCGGGAACCGCCGGAATCGCCATGGACATGATCAAGATCTTTCAATTACAACTTGAACATTTTGAAAAACTGGATGGTCGTCCGATCAGCCTTGAAGGTAAGGCCAATCAATTATCGCAACTCGTACGAGCGAATCTCTCGGGAGCGATGCAGGGTTTGGCAGTGGTCCCGATTTTCGCTGGCTATGACCTTCTGCGAGGCACCGGTCGTTTGTGGGATTTTGATATCACGGGCGGCCGTTATGAAGAGCGTGAGTTTGTTGCAACTGGATCTGGCGGAGGTCCCGCGTCAACAGTTCTCAAAGTTGGATTTCGACCAGGAATGAATGTCAACGAAGCCATCAACTTGGCGTGTCAGGCTCTGTGGGAAGCCGCAGATGTTGACTCGGCAACGGGAGGCCCCGATGTTCTACGAAGTATCTATCCGGTCATCGCAACGATTACGGCCAATGGTTGGGAGCGTCGCGAAGATGCTGATTTGGCAACTCGATTTGACGTCTTAAGTCAACAGCAACGTTCACAACGTGAAGGAACGGCATCATGAACCAGCCATTTTATGTAGCCCCTGAACAGTTGATGAAAGATCGGGCCGACTATGCGCGCAAAGGAATCGCGCGCGGTCGAGCATTAGTTGCCGTTCAATACCACGACGGCATAGTTGTCGTGGCCGAGAATACGTCCAATACGTTACGTAAGGTCAGTGAAATTTATGATCGCATTGGCTTCGCGGGAGTCGGCAAGTATAACGAGTTCGATCAATTGCGTCGTTTTGGTGTTCGTAATGCGGATGTTCGCGGTTATCAGTATTCGCGTGATGATGTCGAGGCACGCAGTTTGGCCAACGAGTACGCCCAGATCTTGGGCCAAACGTTCACTCATGATGTCAAACCCTATGAGGTCGAGATTTTGTTGGTTGAAGTCGGGGTCGATCAAGAAACTGACCAACTGTTCCACATCATGTATGACGGCACATTGATGGATGAGCGCGGGTTAAGTGTTCTCGGAGGCGATGCCGAATCAATCGGTGAGCGGTTGCGTAGTTCTTGGAAGTCCGAAGATGATTTGTCAACAGCGGTCAAAAAGTGTGTGGCTGCGCTATCTGGACCTGAACGAACTTTGTATGCTGGGGACTTAGAGATCGCAGTGCTGGCGCGAAATGCGCAGCGACGTTGCTTCCTTCGTTTTGATGACGTTGAGGTGGGGAAACTCTTGTCCTGAGGGCAGGGAAAACTCTGGTGAAGCGTTGGTGGTAGCGACTCTTCTAGGTGGCCGCTCTCCTCGTTTGTTTGTAATGTTCGCTGTGCGTATCGCTGAAACTGAGCCCGAGCGGCGAGGAAAAGACAAGTATTCGTCAACTGCAGATGTATCGGGGCAAGGCCGTGGCAACGGGGTTTGATGACTGACCAGAGTTTTGTGAGAAGACGAGTTCTGTTGGCATCAAAATAGCGAGTACTTTGCGATAAGTGGAGCGACGTATCTATGGCCTAGAGAATGAATACGGAGTGACTTGTACGTTGCGTGGGCAGCGCCGCTTAAGCCCTGATGAGGTCAGCCGATATTTGTTTCGTAAAGTCGTCTCGTGGGGACGCAGTTCAAATGTTTTTCTCGAAAACGGTTCTCGTCTGTATCTTGATGTGGGTTCGCATCCCGAATATGCAACGGCTGAATGCGATTCGATTTACGACGTTGTCGTTCAAGACAAAGCGGGCGAGCGTATTTTAGAAAATTTGGTGAGCTCGGCTGAAGAACGTCTTCGTGAAGAAGGTATTCGGGGAACGATTTATCTTTTCAAGAACAACACTGACTCTGCTGGGAATAGTTATGGATGTCATGAGAATTACCTCACATCTCGGGATGACGACGCGAGTTTGCATAATTCGATCCTGATCCCATTTTTGGTCTCACGAATGATCTTTACTGGTGCCGGAAAAATTGTGCAGACTGCACGAGGTCCGATGTATTCCATGACTCAACGAGCCGACCACATCTGGGAGACGATGTCATCGGCGACGACCCGCAGTCGTCCAATTATTAATACTCGGGATGAACCTCATGCCGATGCCGAGCGATATCGACGTCTGCACGTCATCGTTGGGGATTCCAATATGAGCGAATACTCCAACTTTTTGAAAGTGGGCTCAACAGCGTGCCTCCTGCGGATGATGGAAGATCCCAAGTGCGAATTGCGTGATATGACTCTTGAAAATCCGATACGCGCGATTCGCGATTTCAGTCATGACACGACGTGCAGAAAAACCGTTCATTTAGCCAGTGGTAGAGAAGTGAGCGCTTTAGACATCCAACGCGAGTATCTCAATGCCGCTCTGAAATATGCAGAGACTCATGGTTTTCAGGCCAATGAACAAAAGGCTTTAGAAATGTGGAAATACTGTGTCGAAGCAATTGAAGTGGACCCCTTTAGATTGGATCGCGAAGTCGACTGGGTCATCAAGCACAAGTTGATTGACTCGTATTGTTCGAAGAATGGGCTTGAACTAGGCGACCCCAAAGCACAGTTGATTGATCTGCAGTATCACGATGTGGTTCGCACGCGGGGTCTTTTCTACAAGATGCAAGACCGAGATTTAGTTGAGCGGATGTGTTCGGACGCCGACATTGTTGAAGCCATGGATGTTCCGCCCCAAACAACGAGAGCTCGGTTGCGAGGCGAGTTCATTAGGGTTGCCAAAGAAAAGAAACGAGATTACACCGTTGACTGGGTGCACCTGAAATTGAATGATCAAGCCCAACGAACTGTTTTGTGTAAAGACCCGCTCAAGAGCCGTGATGAAAGGGTCGAAAAACTCATCGCATCGCTCTGATGCAACGTGTGCTGGCTGTTTGGACGCTGTACGGTTGAGGGCTGATGAGTGAGGGAATTGAAATAGCTGAAGAAGGGGCGGTCATTGATTTCGACGATGCTGCAACCGGTGAAGCTGTTCGTTCGGACCTCAATGCTAAGCAGCGCTCGCACATGCGAGCAGTTTGGGAATGGGTGTTCGTTGTCGTGATAGCCATCGGCGCGGCCATGTTTATCCGAGTCTTTTTATTTCAGCAGTACTACATCGATGGTCCGAGTATGCAGACGACTTTGATGCCACAAGATCGCGTGTTAGTCAACAAGATGTCGTACAAGTTGCACGACGTTCATCGCGGAGACGTCATCGTTTTTGACCGTGTGACCAATGAAGTGCAACATGATGATCTCATTAAAAGAGTTTTGGGTTTGCCTGGCGAGGCGCTTGAAATTCGATCATGTGTTGTTTATATCGATGGTATTCGGGTGGAAGAGCCTTATCTCAACCTTGAACAGACTTCACAAATTGAGCCCAGTGCGCGCTGTGGGTCACACACAGATATGGCCCCGGTCGTGATACCAGAAGACATGGTTTTTGTCATGGGTGACAACCGATTACAAAGTTTTGACAGTCGTGACTTCGGGCCAATTGAAATTGACAAAGTTCGCGGTCGGGCATTCGTGGTGATTTGGCCTGCAAGCGTCTGGGCTTGGCTATGACACGGCCCAGAAATCACGAGATCTGGCTATAACGCAGCCTGATCGCTAAACGTTTCGCGCAAATGCATCAAGCATGCGGTCGGTGTAGTCGCTGAAAACTCCGTCAAGTCCCATGCGAAGGCCATCGTCGAGTACATGATCCTGTTGCATATCCCAACCGAGGGCAAAACGATTGAACCGGTGGAAAAGGGTGACTAATCCGCCATTCCAATCGGTGTGATGCATGTTGATGCAATCAATACCAGCTTCGTGTAATTGCGCAGCTCGACGCTCGGGACCATCTTTCAACCGACTGAGTCGGGTTGAATCAACGAGTTTTGCTTCGGTTAGACCTCGCCAGGTGGCAACAACTTGCCAATTGTGGTGGCAAAGCCAAAGTCTTGGTTCTATCTCGGGCTTCACAACTCGTACGGAATCGAGAGTCGCCGACAGCGCCGCGGGATCTTTGATATCAAGTGAAAAGTCAAAGTCACCTTGAACTTCAGTGAGCATTTCGGCAACTGTCGGAATATTGCTTGGGAGGTCGGCTTGGATCACCTCGGAAATGGCGATTTTGCGTCCGCGACGGCGCACGACGCCGTCATGGTCGAGGACAGCAATGCCATCAGACGTGACCCAAACGTCACTTTCGAGTCCGGTCGCTCCGAGGCGTAGGGCCAATTGAAAGGCTTCAATCGTGTTTTCGGGAGCGTAGGCCCGTGCTCCACGGTGCGCAAAGGCGATGGGCGGATCAATGATGGAAGGAAGGCGTTGCTGCACCTGACGATGATGTCATGGTCGGGGAAATACGGCAAGTACCACTCAGTAGGGCTCAGTATCGAGTTGCCAAGTAATTAGACTTGAAATGTGTTCAACTTGTCGGGAAGCGAGATCGTCGTCATCTTGTTGCTGGCGTTAATTGTTCTTGGACCAGAAAAACTGCCGGAGGCGATTCGTAAATTTGGTCGGGTGTACAGCGAGGTTCGGAAAATCAGCAATGGTTTTCAAAGCGAGTTTAAAAATGCGTTTGAAGAGCCCATGAAAGAACTACGGGAAACCGCGCAATTGACGCGCGACGCAGTGCTGAAACCCCTAAAAGAAGAGCCAGAAGATCAGCAACGTGAAGTGACCCCACCGCCAACGGCTGAGGGTGAGGCCTCATGAAACTCGGGATGGGGAAGTTCGCGTTAGGAAAACTTCGTTCCGGAGGTAAAAAAGATAGAGAATCACCCTCTGAAGATGCCATGACGCTCACTGAGCATTTGGCTGAATTACGTTCACGGATTATCCGTGCAGGTCTGGCTGTGGTGATTGGGATGATGGGCGTTTTGGCCTTTTATGAACCCGTACTGCGGTTCTTACGGCAACCTTACGACAACGTGTGCAGGCGTCGTCCAGACTTGGTTTCAAACTGTGATTTCTTTTCCCTCGGGCCACTCGAAGGTTTTAATGCTCGTTTAAAGATTTCTCTCTACGGCGGATTGATCTTGGCTCTGCCGATTGTCATGTGGCAGATTTGGCGCTTTGTGGTGCCAGCACTTCATGCCAAAGAAAAGCGTTACGCTATTCCGTTTGTTTTATCGTCGGTTTTGCTTTTTGTTATCGGCGGATTCTTCGCGTACTTCACCTTGGATAAGGGCCTCGAGTGGTTGATCTCGTGGTCGGGCGAAGATGTGCAACAGGCTTTTCAGATTTCAAAATATGTGAGTTTCGTTGGTCTCATGATTGCCGCTTTTGGAATTGGTTTTGAGTTTCCAGTTCTGCTTGTTTTTCTACAACTCGTCGGTGTTTTGAAGCCGCGACAATTAATCGAAGGGTGGCGAGTCGCAATATTGGTGATCGTGGTGATCGCGGCAGTGATCACACCGTCGGGTGACCCGATCACCTTGATGCTCTTGGCAGTTCCGTTGATTGTGTTCTATTTCATCTCTATCTTGATTGGCTATCTCGGTACGCGAAATCGTCCCGTTGACGCCTAGTCACTTGTCAGATGTCCCGAAGAAGCCGACTGTGACTGTGCGGACCGATCGACCGGAGCTCATTGCCCATTACAAGTTTCCGCTTGATCGATTTCAAGTTGAAGCCATGGATGTGCTCGATGCGGGTGAGTCTGTTTTGGTGGCTGCCCCGACTGGAAGTGGCAAGACGGTCGTGGCCGAATACGGAATTTCATGCGCGTTAGCCGACGACAAGCGGGCGTTTTATACGGCACCGATCAAAGCACTGTCAAATCAAAAGTTCAATGATCTCGTCGAACTATATGGCCGTGACAAGATTGGCTTGCTGACTGGTGATAATGCCGTGAACGGTGAAGCGCCGATTGTTGTGATGACTACTGAAGTCTTGCGCAACATGATCTACGCGCGTTCGCGAGCCTTGGATGATTTGGCAGTAGTGGTGCTTGACGAAGTGCACTTCATTCAAGACACGTTTCGCGGACCTGTTTGGGAAGAAGTGATCATTCACTTGCCACGAAAAGTCAAATTGGTTTGTCTGTCGGCAACTGTCAGTAATGCCAATGAAGTAGCTGATTGGATCAGTACGGTACGTGGACCTACCAAGTTTGTAGTTGAGGAAAAGCGCCCGGTTGAACTTGAGAATCTGTACATGGTTGGCGATAAAACCGCGCAACGTGAACACCTCTTCCCAACCTTAGTTTCTGGGCGACCAAATCCTGAAGCGGCTCGTCTTGAAGATCAGACTCGAAAAATAGGAGGACGTGGCCCCGTCAAAGGTCGTCCTCGTCGAGCGCTTTACACACCAAGTCGCCTCGAGGTTGTCGATCGCCTGAATGAAGAGGGACTCCTTCCAGCGATCTTCTTTATTTTCAGTCGAAACGGATGTAACGAGGCGGCGCAGTCGTGTTTGAAACAAGGACTCCGTTTGACATCTCCCGATGAGCGGCGACGAATACAAGAAATCGTGGCCAATCGCCTGGGTGACATTGATGATGATGACCTCGACGTTTTGGGGTACCCGCAATTTGTGGCGCAACTTGAAGCAGGTATTGCGGCTCACCATGCTGGCTTGGTTCCTCCGTTTAAAGAGACGGTTGAAGCTTGTTTCGTCGAAGGTCTCGTGAAGATCGTTTTTGCGACCGAAACGTTGGCTGTAGGTATCAATATGCCGGCTCGTTCAGTGGTGATTGAGAAGTTGTCCAAGTTCACCGGAGAACATCATGAATTCCTGACGGCCGGCGAGTTCACCCAGTTGACGGGTCGTGCTGGGCGCCGGGGTCTCGATGACAAGGGTCATGCGGTGGTGTTATGGAATCCTTTTGTGACGTTTGATCAAGTTGCAGGTCTCGCGAGTTCGCGAACATTTCGTTTGACCTCATCTTTTCGACCGACATACAACATGGCAGTCAACTTGGTTCGGTCGTATTCAAGTGAAGAGGCTCGTCACCTACTGAATCTGTCGTTTGCTCAATATCAAGCCGATCGTGATGTCGTGAAAATTGAGGCGCGTCTAGAGCGGCGTCTTGAACAGTTATCAGAATTGCGATTAGCGGCCGAAAGTCCATACGGCGATATTCACGACTACCGAGCACGACTTGAAGGAAATCTTGGCATTCGTAGTGAGAGTTCAATTGAATTCTCAATGGCTCGTTTGCGTCCAGGTTCGGTGATTTTTGTAGATAAAGGAAAGTCGCCCGGACGCGCAGTCGTGCTGTCGACAGCCAATCGCTCGGGTGGGGTCAAGATCACAGTGTTGACGGCGAAACGGGCGACTCTCAATCTTTCGTCTCGTGATTTTCATGAACCACCGCGGTTGCTTGGTCAGATTGAACTTCCTGAACCTTTTGCGCCGACTCAGCCAGACTTTCAGAAGATTGTGGTCACGCGTTTACACCAAGCCAAAGAGGTTGCGAGCGAATGGAGATCTCCAGAGCCAGGACGCCAAGCAGTGCATCCGGTTGAAGATGATCCTGAATTACGCGACCGATTGAAGGCGGCAGCACAAGCTGACCGAGTCTCACGTGATGTTGATCAATTGCGTGAACAAGTCCGCGGTAAGGGAAACTCGGTGGCCCGAAAATTTGAACGAGTTCTCCGAATTCTGCAGGACTGGGATTATGTCGCCGGTTGGTCATTGACTGAAAAAGGTGAAGTTTTAGCTCGTACTTTTCATGAGAGTGATCTGCTTGTCGCCGATTGTCTAGATCGTGGGTATCTCGATGATCTCGACCCATCGTCTTTGGCCGCATTGGCTTCAGTCTTTGTCTATGAACATCGGTCTAGTGAAGCCCCACCGGCGCCGTGGTTTCCATCTGCTGAAGTGCGTAAAAAGTGGCGCCGTATTGAGTCGGTCAGTCGTGAGTTGCAAGCAACTGAAGAAGCCGCTTCGTTGAATCAGCATCGTGCACCTGATCCGACGTATATCGCGATTGCGTACGCTTGGGCAGCGGGTGAAGGTTTTGCCGAAGTTGTTGAAGCTGAGGAATTATCTGGTGGAGATTTCGTTCGTACTATGAAGCAACTCATTGACCTTTTGCGACAGATCGGAACAATGGCTCCAGTTCCGCAAACACGTCGCAATGCTGAAGCGGCCGCTGATTTATTGATGCGCGGGGTGGTTGCGGCGTCGACGTCAGTTCCAGGAGAAATCTGATGGTGATTCAACGAGGAGAGTCGTGGGGAAGTGAAGGCGTAGCAGTTGATGATTTGGTGTGGGCTTCGTCCGACTCTGAATTGGCCAAGCACATTTCTTCTGGTCGAAAAGATATTGCGGTCTCAGGTGGCGATATGTGGCGCACTATTGGTAGTTCGAATCGTCGGGTTTTATCTGGTGAAACGGCGATGTGTCTTCCCATAGACGTAATGCACGTTGAGTATCAGGTGGGTAATGGTGACATAGTCACCAAGATGGCAGTCGCCAATGTGGTTGTGCGACCCGCTAATTTGCGGGGTGGGTGGCTACGAGGTGAGATCAGCGTTGTTGCTAATGCCCAATTTCTTCGCAAATGGGATGTCGCTCCACGAGGTCATCCAAATGATGGTCGAGTTGAGGTAACTCAAGTTTCTCGGGACATGGGTTTGCGGCAACGGTTGTCGGCTCGCCCGCGGTTACGAACTGGTACTCATTTGCCGCATCCTCTCATTGAGACAAAATCAGTGAAGAGTTTTGTCACTAGTCTTGATGAAGGCTCCCATCAAATTTTGTGGATTGACCAACAACGTATTGGTCAGGTAAAGAATGTGACAGTTCAAGTGATAAGCGATGCTGCTTTTTTGTGGATGTAAGGTTTACGTATGAACGCAATGAACCAGCAGATCCTTGATGCCGTTGACAATCTTGCGGATCGTTTGATCGCGGTGAGTCGCGATATTCATGCTCACCCCGAACTCAATTATGCCGAGCATTACGCTCACGATCTATTGACAGGTGTGCTCGCCGAACAAGGAATTGAAGTCACTCGCCATGCCTATGGAGTTGGCACGGCATTCGAGGCGGTTGTCGGTGATGCTGGCGCTCCCGAAGTATTGGTGCTTTTGGAATATGACGCGTTACCCGGCATTGGTCATGGGTGCGGACACAACGTGATCGCTGCTGCCGGTCTTGGTGCAGGCTTAGTGGCAGCCTCATTGGCGAAAGAACTCGGCGGGCGAGTGCGCATTCTTGGTACTCCCGCCGAAGAAGGTGGCGGTGGCAAAATTGCTATGGCTCGTCAGGGTGCCTTCGCGTCAGGTATTGCCGCGATGATGATTCACCCAGCCGACGCCGATCTGATCAAAATGGATTCGATTGCCGTTCACACCGTTGATGTGACTTACGAGGGCAAAGCCGCTCATGCAGCGGCTGCACCCTGGGAGGGTAGAAATGCTTTAGATGCCGCTGTATTGGGTTATATGAATGTTGCGGCGCTCCGGCAACATATTCGGCCCACCGAACGGATTCACGGAATCATTACCGAAGGCGGAGAGAAACCAAACATTGTTCCGCGTCGTGCAGCAGCAAAGTGGTACGTCCGTTCCGACACGATTTCTACGTTGCAGCCTTTGAAGGCGCGCGTAGTGAATTGTCTTGAAGGTGCAACTAGCGCGTGTGGTTGTTCAATGTCAACAACATGGGATGATCACACCTATGCCGATGTTCGCGACAACATGGCCATCGTGAATTCTTTTGTCAGCAACATGGCGTCGCTGGGCCGTTTAGTTCGCGACCCGCGCACCGATGGGCGATCGGTGATGGGCTCGACTGATATGGGGAACGTCTCATATTTGATGCCCGCAATTCACCCGATGGTGAAAGTTGCCCCCGATGGGGTGGCCATTCATACCGAGGATTTCGCCCACTACGCCGGATCCGAGTCGGGGGACGAGGGAGTGCTCATTGGGGCCAAGGCAATGGCGATGTCGGTGGTGGATCTGTGGACAAACGTCGAATTGCGGTCCGCTGCTGCCGCCGAGTTCGCATCTGTGACATCTGATGTGGATGTTTTGGCGCGCTGAACATCTGACTATTCCACTTTGGGCACTACTTGACCAACTAGCGTGAAATGCCGTGACGGTCTACGCCCCAGAGGAGTTCACCGCCGAGGAGTCGGAAGTTTTGCGACGTTATTTCACCAATTTGGACGGACCTGTTTTCGCCCTGGTGAACTTGCCCGAGGTGGTCAAAGGTGCTTTATTTGCGCGGTACAGCCGCACCCATAAGAGTCTTCGCCGACTTTTCTTAGATGAGTTCGTTGGCGATCTTGATATCGCCGGTGATCAAGGTGTTGATGCGACGATCGGTCTTGAGCGAGCCGAGGAGTTGTACGAAAAGGTTTTTTTCGAATATGGCGATGACTCAGTTGCGCAACTCGGTGGGGTGCATCTCGCGTGTGAACAATCTTCCAACGTCTTAACTAAAATTCTTGAGTGGGGTCGACTGGCGAGTTATCTCGAACAAAGTACGCGTTACATCGCCTATGATGCTCGTCTTGCGGGTCGTTACCGGTTCTACCGCGATCCTGAAGTTCTGAATTCGCGTTACGGAACGCGCTATGTGGGAGATATGGATCGGATGTTTGATTCGTATTCGCAACTGATGGAAAAGGTGACCGATCATGTTCGGGCTTCGATCAAGCGTGATCCTGCTGACAGCGATTTTGTCTTCCGTATGGCAACGCGAGCCAAGGCCCTTGATGCGGTCCGTGGAGTTTTGCCGGCGGCTTCATTATCGAACGTTGGTATATACGGTAGTGGGCAGTCGTATGAGGCAATGCTGATTCGGATGCGATCGCATCCCTTGCCGGAAGCTCGTCACTACGCCGATCTCATGCTTGAAGAATTACGCAAAGTTATTCCGAGTTTCTTAAAGCGCGTTGACTTAGCCGATCGTGGCGGACGTTGGAGTGATTATTTGTCTGACACTCGCGAATCGACGAGCGAACTTGTGGGCGGACTTTTCGCCGAGACCCCCGTGGATCACAGCCCTCCAGTCGTTCTCACCGATTTTGATCCAGAAGGTGAAGACAAGTTGATCGCCGCAATTTGTTATTCGCATACGAGCCTGCCCGAAACACAGATCATGCAGCGCGTTCAACGTATGAGTCATGCGGAAAAGGTGGCTATTTTGAAGGCCTATATCGGTGATCGTGAAAATCGTCGTCACCGCCCCGGTCGCGCTTTTGAACGCATCGACTATCGATTTGATGTGCTGTCTGACTACGGTGCCTTCCGTGATATGCAACGCCACCGCATGTTGACCATCGAATGGCAACCCCTTACACCGAATCACGGGTACACGCGTCCCGATTTGATCGATGAGGCGGGACAGACGGCCGCTTTTGATGAGGTGATGAGCCGCTCGGCTGGACTTTTTGATGCAATGAAGCCAGACTTCCCGCAGCAGGCGTCATACGCCGTTTCAATGGCCTATCGAGTGCGCTATGTCATGCAGTTCAACGCTCGGGAAGCCATGCATATGCTCGAGTTGCGTTCATCGCCCCAAGGGCATCCGGCTTATCGCCGAGTGGCCCTAGAAATGCATCGTTTGATTGGTGAACAAGCCGGGCATCAGGCTGTCGCTGAGGCGATGACCCATCTCACTGTTGAAGCCCCCGAACTCGAGCGTTTAGCCGCCGAACGTCGAGCGGAATCCCGTCGTGGAGGCCAATAAGCACACCATTTAGGTGTTTCGTGACTAGTGTC
>ERZ888423.2455-NODE-2455-length-13794-cov-8.352063_pt1 | contig 13794 bp, 16 predicted proteins | sample MGYA00520523_ERZ888423 | MGnify/ENA primary metagenome ERZ888423 (study PRJEB32303, sample SAMEA104408611) | aquatic metagenome | biome: Brackish water; feature: Pelagic; material: water | place: Baltic Sea | collected 2014-06-08T10:24:00 | depth 30,27 m ...
GGCCCGTGCGAAAGCGGTACGTCAATATCTTATCACTAAACAAGGCGTTAGTCCTTCGAGACTTACTGCCAAAGGATACGGTGAAAACGAGCCAATTGCAGACAATGCTACTGCAGAAGGTCGTGCTAAAAACAGACGTGTAGAGATTCGCGTAAACGAATAATTTTTCTGAGCACAGAAAAGATAAACCCCGGACTGCGTCCGGGGTTTTTTGTTTGAATTATCTTTGAACAGGACGAAATGCCATCATTTCAAAATGAAATCAAAATACAATCGGAATAAATCCGCGCGCTAACATGACTACTTTGAATACCCATAGGCACAGACCTAAAACGATAAAAGCCATACTTTTTGACATGGATGGGGTCATCGTGGACAGTGAACCGCTGCATCATAAGGCCTATTATATGATGTTTGAAGAGGTCGGCATTCGCGTTAGTCCAGAGTTATATGCCTCTTTTACGGGGCAAGCGACCTTAGAGATCTGTAACACCCTCTGCGCTCATTTTAAATTATCTCAACACCCCGAAGAACTTGTCGCCATCAAACGGCGGTATTTTAAAACACTTTTTGACGAGGATCCTGATTTCGATTTGATTCCTGGGGTGCTTTCTTTGATTCAAGATTACCATAAAAGTGGCCTAACCTTGGTTTTGGCCTCTTCCGCCTCTATGGAAAATATCAATCGCATCTTTAAGCGCTTTGATCTGGGTCAGTACTTTATCGCCAAGCGCTCTGGGGCGGACTTAGCGGCTTCAAAACCGCACCCTGAAATATTTGAAAAAGCGGCTGCGGCCTCAGGCTTTGGGCCAGAACAATGTTTAGTTATCGAGGATTCAGAGAATGGAATTACCGCGGCCAAGGCCGCGGGCATCTATGCCATTGCTTTTGATAGTCCTAATTCCAAAGCGCAGGACTACACTAAGGCAGACTTAGTCATAAATTCGTTTGAAGAAATAAAATACGAGCGCTTGAAACGCATGTTTCGCTAAAAGATACCCCTTTTGGGCGTGCTCAATTATGCCTTTTTTACCTTGCGCTTAGCGCCATTTTCGTCCCAATACTTGGTGCGGCCCTTTGGCTGTCCTTCTTGGTACTCGGCTTCTTGTTTGATTTGGCCGTTGGCATACCACTGACGACATATTCCGTGCTTTAAGTCATTGACAAAATATTCTTCTGAGCCCAATTGACCCGAAGCATACCACCAGCGGAAAACCCCCTCTTTCTTACCCGCTAAATAATACCCTTCCATACGCAACTGTCCGTTTTCATAATTAGTTATTACGCGACCGGTAACCAGAGCCCCAGAATCTTTTAATTGGGCTGAACCTTCTTGCAGCGATAGGTCGTCAAGTTGGTTGTGATAATAGGTCGATTGGGCATTCACGGCAAAGCCGATAAAGAATAACGCAAGGGTAAGTAGGGATTGTTTAAGATTCATTAGATGAGTTTTTATCTAGAGACTGCAATTTAGTCAAATAATTGGTCTGTCGAATACGGATTTAATCATTTCAAGACAAGAGCTTTAAGCCGTTGCTGATGAGTTGTTCCAGTTCTTTTTGGCTGCGCAGAGACTCCAAAGTGCTCCGCACTTCATGGCGCATTGGGTGGTCTAAAGAATTCATGAGTTCCAAAAGCTCCAAAAACATCAACCACTCTTTAGGGTATATGTCCTTGTTTTCAGTCCAAAACTCCAGCAGAGCCTTTGAACTTAAGGGCGTTTCGGGGGTGTTTTGACGCCACGTTCTCAATACGGCATATTCCTTATGCAACGCTTTTTCTGCCTCACTGTATTTAATTTTTTGAGTGGAAACTTGTGATTTTTTATGGATGTTTTTAAAAGATTTATCGTCGGCTGGACCAGCAAAAGCGGAAACAACACTTTTCCCGACCGCCATGTCATAGACCCCCCAGCTCGGATCAAATAAAACTTCATCTTGATAAGTCACGCGGCACTCTCTAAAGGTAATGAGTTGAATTTTTCCGCGTATGTCGCGTTTTCCCGTTACGATGCGCCCCTGAACACAGACCCCACCTTCAAAATTTAAGGCCACCTGTTTGCCTTCGACGATTCCATAGGCTTCGAGGTCTCTTGGAGACATATCTTCAATAGCCAAATTTGTGCCCTCCAGTTTTCCTACTGGAGACCCAAAACCATCGGGATGCTGATGTGTACCATGTCCGATGAGTTCGCGTCCCTGCGACGCCAAAGCAGTCGCTCCCGTCGTTTGCAAATAAATCGGGGCACCTTCAAAGGCGATAACCCTTGTAAACACTCCAGAGATTTGAATACCCGTAGAGAGCTCTGCCGTTCCCATTTTGGTCGACTTCACCAGTTTTTCGATACTCGATAATCCTCCGGTGCGCACCGCCATTTTGTTGGCAAATTTTTCGAGTACATAGCTTAAATGCGCAAAGTCAGGCGTTACATACAAGTGCGGTTGAGCCGCTGTAATATCAAAGCTTACCTCAGCCGCTTCAATCGTATAGGGGCGTTTTTGGACAACGTCAGACAGGCAATCTTTGCTTTCTTCTATAGAAGATAAAAGGCCTGCTCCATAAATTTTTGGATTTTCTAAACTGCCGATTAACCCGTACTCAACGGTCCACCAATGCAGGTTTCTGATTTTGGCCATCTCTGAAAGTTCCTGAACATTGTTTTGAACTTCTTCAACCTCTTTGGTGGCCTGATCAATCTCTTGCTGGGTTGAATTTGGATTCTCTTTTAAAATGGATAATTTGCGGATGGCCTCATAAATTAAATCATCATCGGGGGAAGAAATTGCTTTGCTCCCGAGCTCACCAAATCGACGCAGATATTCTGCGTATTCTGGATTCGCGATGATTGGCGCATGCCCCGCTGCTTCGTGAATGATGTCTGGTGCTGGCGTGTACCCGATATGGTCAATGGTTCTGATCTCTGAAGAAATCACCAAAACATTATGTGCTTGAAACTCCATAAATGCATTGGGCGGAATAAAGCCGTCCACGGCAACAGCGGCCCAGCCAATATCCTTTAGGATTCGGTTCATCCCCTCCATGTGGGGGATTTCGTCTACGGTAATTCCGGTAAGACCCAATCCCTCTATGTAGGATTCATGAGCTACTTTCTTTAAATAATCCACGTTCAATCGCATCACATAACGCCAAACCGCTTGATTTTGCGCGGTGTATTCACTGTAAGGTTGCTTGACAATAAACGGATGCAAATTTTCCGGCAATTTAGCCGTGACCTCATTGAACTCGATTTGATGTTCTTCCGTAGACATGGGATCCAAAAAGTTTAACTCAGGTCTGGAATACCCTGAAAATTTTCCCATAAAGATAAGGCATTCGAATAGATTTTCTAATCCATTGAAGAGGCTTTATCTCAGTCCATTGATGTCGTATCGATTGAAAAAATCCCAAAGCGTTTGATTTAACCTAAACCCTAAAGTGCTTTGATCAAACCAATAATGCCCCCCTTGAATCACTCGGTACAAATCCAAAGAAACGGAATTAAGACCAGGGCCATAAGACTCATATTCAACAACCCTTGACCCATTAGAAAAAATATCCGTTTGTGATGGTGAAGCGCCTAATTCGTTAAACGATGTCCAGTAGTCCACGGCATAGGAAACTGATGTAAATCCTGAATTACCCTCATAAGGCAAAACGTCGTCATTCGTGCCGTGAAAAATAATAACTGGGGTAGGATGTGCTGGGTCACAAATCTCGGGCCAATCCAGCATGGTTCCAGAAATTGACCCAATGGCAGCAATGCGGTCGCTCAAAGCACAAGCCAAGGCGTAACTCATCATGCCCCCGTTAGAATATCCACAAGCATAAATGCGCTCTAAGTCAATGACATAATTTTGAGCTATTTCATCAATCAGGTCAGAAATAAAAGCAATATCCTCCGCATCACTCTTGTTATCCGAGCCTGCTAACAATGAATTCCAATGTGGGGCTCCGTCCAAACAACTTCCTTGAGGATAAACTAAAATAAAATTCTCTTGATCTGCTAGATTACGCATGTCAGCATATTGCATGTGATCCGCGGCAAAACCGCCATAACCATGAAAATTTAGCACTACTGGCAAAGGGCTTGTGCCATCGTGCCCTTGAGGTTGATATAGAATATATTCGCGATTAAGGCCGTTGTGATTCAAGATTAACGCGTCTTCATTCCCTGCGCAAACGTCATCTGACTTATTGCACGCGAAAAGGACTAACATTAAAGGGGTGATGATCACCCCTTTGATAATTCGACGTAATCGAGCATTTGTCATCATATGGATTTAACGCGCCAATGAGTCATCTATTGTTGAGACAAATAATAGACTTAAACCCGTTGTGCTTATTGATAGGTTTTAAGTCGTTCTACAATGAAATCTCCTGTCTGAACCGCTTCGCCACGGTCCTCTATATACTTATAAAACGCTTTTGATTGAGTGGTTTGTAATTCCTGATATAAACTCATATGGTCGTTTAAGTCTTCGCCCGCTACCAGCGCCCAATGAGTGGCTCCATTTGGTTTATTCACGTCGTATGTGCCAAAGGCAACCGTGCGGCCGTCAAATGCTCCGTTTGAATTGTTTACGAGCTCAGCTTGGGCCGCGGCAAATGCTTTAGGATCTCCCGCCTTTAAATCCCAAATATGTATCGTTGGATATTTTTCGGTGTCTCCTGGGTGAAGGTTCATGATTCTTCCCGCTCTGGCTGAGCCCCATGATTCTACATGATTTCTGATTCCACGCCAAAATGCGTCTCCCTCAGCCTCTGAAGGCTCAGTTACCCATCCGCCGTTGTCTAACTCCCAAAGAAATACAATTCTATGGGTTCGTCCATCCTCGCGACCGTGACGTAGGCGTTCAAGAAAGACGCCCCCCGATTTTCGCTCACGCTCTCCAAAAAACTCATCGAAGAGCTCTGCGATTTTGTCTTGTGAATTTTCTTTGGCTGTAATTTCTACAAAATTAAAGGCCATTTGCTGGGCATTCAGAACCCCTGCAGCGAGAAAAACAAGAACACAAAATAAATTTTTCATAATGATTGTTTTAAAGATTCGGTTGTGTTGATTTAATAAAAAGTGAAAATAGTATCTTTTGTTGTATTTTGCAATACATTATGTCATTTAAATTTAGGCCTGCCCTATTTTTAATAACCAATATGGCTTATTAAATACCTAGACCAAAAAATATAAATCCTTATTGCCCAATAGCCTCAGCCGAAAAGGACTCAACCTCGCCCTGCTCAACCTGAATATAAAATTGTATGGGGTTACAGCACACCTCGCAGTCTTCGATAAATTCCTGTTCAGGTACAGATCCATCAACCCATTTAAATTGTTCCTCCCAACAATGGGGGCAGCTGAAATATTGCTCGATCATTAAATCAAATTATTGAGCTCAGTCCATTGAATTCCTCTAGGGTCTTTTTCTAACAAATCAAAAATCGTCAAATAGATTTGACCCGTTATGGTGTTAGGATTTATAGACATGGCGCTCTAGTTGTTAATGTGTAATAAAGTAAAATTAAAAATTGTTACCTACTTTTATTGAAATTGTCATTCAAATAGTACCCCAATGATCACAAAAAATCTGAGGAATTTATTCCTGATTGGCTTTTCAATATTTGCCTTTTTAAGTTGTGAATCAAAGCAAGAACCTTTGCAGATCGCTCTCAATACGGACTGGACTTTCAGGGCAGTGGATCAGCAGGAGTGGTCCACGGCAGAGGTTCCTGGAACCGTTCATACCGATTTATTGCATCTCGGACTGATCAAAGATCCATTTTATCGCCTAAACGAGCACGAGCTGCAGTGGATTGATAAAAAAGACTGGGTTTACCGCTGTACTTTTGAGGTCTCCAAAAGAATACTTGATCAAGACCATATCGACTTAAACTTTGAAGGCCTCGACACTTACGCTCAAGTGCGGCTCAATGACAGTCTGATCCTCAAGAGCGACAATATGTTTCGCCACTTTAATGTGCCGGTTAAAAACCTGCTAAAACCTCAGGACAATACCTTGGAAATCCTATTCGAATCCCCCATTAATAAAGGGGTCGAAAAATTTGACGCCCTGGGCTACACCATCCCCATGTCTGGTAATGATTTGGCCAAAATAGGCCAGGTTGAGGGCCAAAAAGAGGTCAGTATTTTTACCCGCAAAGCAGGCTATCACTTTGGCTGGGACTGGGGCCCGCGCTTGGTGACCTCGGGTATATGGCGCCCGGTTACTTTGAAGGCTTGGAGTGGAATAAAAATTCAAGATTTGTTTGTGCGCCAAAACCTAAAAGAAGATAAAGCGGAGCTCACCGCGGAAATTGAAGTACTGGCCCTAGAAACGAACCAAAACGCTTTCGCACAAGTGGAAATCTTAGTTGATGGCGAAGTCTTGGAAACTACGCAAATCGGACTCCATTCGGGGGTCAATAGTCTGAAGGTTCCTTTTGTTATTGACAATCCAGAACTTTGGTGGCCCAATGGCCTGGGAGATCAACGCCTCTATGAAGTTGGTGTACGCATTTCTCAAGGCCAGAACACCGATAAAACGACCCAACAAGTTGGTTTGCGCACCCTGGAGCTCATCAGAGAACCGGATAATTTCGGGACGTCCTTTTACTTTAAAGTCAATGGGGTCCCAGTATTTATGAAGGGCACCAACTACATTCCACAAGATCCGTTTTTGACCCGACCTACCTCGGAGCACTATAAGTTTTTATTAGAATCGGCCCGAGACGCCCATATGAATATGATCCGCGTATGGGGAGGCGGTGTCTATGAATCAGATGAATTTTATGCCCTATGTGATCAGTATGGTCTTTTGGTTTGGCAGGACTTCATGTTTGCCTGCGCGGTTTACCCCGGCGAGCCGGAGTTTTTGGACAACATAAAACAGGAGGCCATAGATAATGTCAAGAGACTAAGAAATCACACCTCTATCGCCCTATGGTGTGGCAATAATGAAAGCCTTTCGGCCTGGGAAAATTGGGGCTGGAAAGAACAAGTGGCCAAAGAGCAATCGCAAGTAATCGCAGATTCCATTTGGGGGTCCTATGACACTCTATTTCACCAGTTGCTCCCCGAAGTCGTCGCACAATACGATGGCGATCGAAATTATTGGTCCTCTTCACCATCTGCCGATATGGGCGTTAAAGAACAATACGATAGTGGAGATGTACATTATTGGTGGGTTTGGTGGGGCAAAAAGGCCTTTGAAGAATACAATACAGCCATCCCACGATTTATGTCGGAATACGGATTTCAGTCCTTCCCTGAATATAATTCTGTTCTGAAATATACTACAACCGAGGATCACGACATCTACTCTGAGGTCATGACCTCACATCAGCGCTCGAGTATCGGCAATGAGACCATCGAAGAGTATATGCTCAAAGATTATAACAAGCCCAAGGACTTCGCGTCTTACTTGTATGTGAGTCAGTTGTTACAGGCCAAAGGAATCAAGATCGCCATTGAGGCCCATAGGCGTCATCGCGACCAATGTATGGGCACGCTGTATTGGCAGCTCAACGACTGCTGGCCGGTGGCGTCTTGGTCGGGTATTGATTATTACGGAAAATGGAAAGCCCTGCATTACACTGTAAAAGAGGCCTTCAAACCTTACTTGCTGAGTCAAGAAATTCAGGAGAACCAAATGAGTTTTTTCGTGATTTCCGACGCATTAGATGACGCCTCGGGGCAGCTCCTTATTGAATTATTGGATTTCGAGGGGAAAGTTTTGCGTCGGTGGAATGAATCGATTTTGGTCCAAGGCAATCAAACCAACCCCGTCTTTAAAATTCCTATGAGCGTGTTCTCGCAGGCTGGTCCATTAAATCAGCTCGTGATCAAAGCTGAGTTTCATTCGGAAAATGAAGCGCTTTTGGCTGAAAACAAGATTTATTTAGTACCGCCAAAAGAACTAGATCTCCCCGATCCGGGCATTTCTTGGAGCGTTTCGGACTTTGCGGATCATTACGCGGTAACCATCAAGGCTGCGCGTTTGGCTAAGAATGTGTTTGTGTCGAGCACTCTGCCGGGTAACTTTTCGGAAAATTATTTTGACTTGCTCCCCGGCGAAGAGAAAACCATCACTATAAGCAAAGTTTCAGGCGCTGCGTTAAAAAACCATGATATGGAATCGTTCAAAGCCTTCGGCCAAAGCCTAAAAATTCAAACCCTTAAGGACAGTTATTAATTAATAAGGATGCTCCCCTACCCAATTGCCGCATCTAGGTTTTCATTCCAAATTAATGCCGGAACCCCGAGCGAAGCACGCTCTTTATTATGCACCTCTAGGGCTTTTAATTGATCCGGAATTTGGGCCTCTAAAAAAGGCGTGAAAAAGCATAAAAACAAAAACGCTAGTCTGCTCATGCAAGGTGTTTTAGTCAAAAAACCGCCATAAATAAAAGATTATTCTCACTGAAATCGTTTAATTTTGTCTTAATGAAAAAGATAAAATTTGCATTCATCATTGCGCTAATGATGATTACATCAGGGGCTGCCTTTGGTCAAATCCTTTACGGCTTAAAGAAAACAGAAAACGGCTCTTCCACAATTCCCTTTGATGTGGTAACCATCGATCCCATGAGCGGAAACACAGAAATTGTACTCAGCTCGAATTCTCTAATCGGTGTAGCTGCTGGGGCATCAACCTATGATCAACAAAATAGTCGTTACATCTGTTGGGGTTTTGACACGCAAAACAACCAACAACTTTATGTTATGGATTTAGACGACCTCGAAACCACGAGTACGCCCTTTAGTGCGATTCAGGCCATTGAAATGGAGTATGATTTACAGACCCAAAAGGCCTATGGTCTTTGGTGGGATGGGAGTGCAGAACATTTTGGAGAAATCGATTTAACCACCGGCCTGGTTTCTTCTATCGCGATCCTACCTGGGGTTGAGGCCGTAGCCATTGGGAATTCTACCTTTGACTCAAACACGGGTACCTATATTTTTATCGGAGTTGACACAAACCAATATAAGCTCTATAGTATTGATGCCGCCACGGGCACTATTTTAAATGCGCCAACCATTTGGCAAAATGACGACCGATATTCTGCCTTAGAATTTAACAACCAAAATGGAGGCAAACTTTACGGATTATACCAAGACAAAGACTACGACAATTACAGCCAAACTTATCAAACGTATTATACCGATTTGCGCTTGGCTGAAATCGATTTAACCACTGGAGTCTCAACGGTAATTGATCCTCAAAGCGCTGTAGTCAGCGGCTTTATTCCCGGCTATGCTTTAGGGGGTTTGTGTTTTGATCAACAGACCCAAACCTATATCGTTCGGGTTCAAAATGAAACTGGCGGTTACTTGAAGTTAGTGGATGCTTCCAATGCCAATGTTATCGCCTCAACCGCCATAACTAACGACAACTATTTTTATGAACTGCAGGTCGATAATTACTCCTTTGCTAATGCTTTTTATAATTTATCGGCGTCAAATCCAAGCGCAATAAATGACTCCGAGGCCATCTTGGATATAAAGATTTACCCAAATCCCGCGTTGAATCATTTCACTATTGACGCACCTGAGCGCATTGAGCATTATACCATTTATTCCGCTCAGGGGGCGATCGTCAAGCAGGGCGCCGAATCTAATGATTTCCAAGTGCAAATAAACAATTTAGCTTCAGGGGCCTATTTTATTGTTGTCACTACTGCCAAAGGGACCGCTCGGAAACAATTTATCGTGCGATAAATTAGTATTCCGCAATTCACTATCTTTAAAAAACTTTCTGTAGTCAAAAGCTGTGATTGGTCTCATTAGCCAAAATCCTAAATGGCTGAAAACTGCAGTTTGTCCTAAAAACATATTTATTTGAACCTCTATTTTATGAAAAAACTACTCTTATTTTTTGGACTGATAAGTCTGTCCATAACGGTCAATGCTCAAGTAACAAACTACAATGTTGGGGATACCGTAGATGATTTTACAGTCACCGATACAGAAGGTAATGAGCACAATCTTTACAGCATTACGGCTTCAGGAAAATATGTGTTTTTGGACTTTTTCTTTGTAGAGTGTGGCCCTTGTCAGACTTGGCAAGCGACCTATAATGAATTTCATGACCGATACGGCTGTAACGAAGGCCAGGTGTATTGCTTATCCATTAATAACGGCTTTGACAATGATCAGCAGGTGATCCAATATGAGGAAACCTTTGGGGGTCCTTTTAATCATGCTCCAGCGGTGAGTAATGAAGGGGGTGGTGATGTCGTTGATTCCAATTTTGGCGTTAGTGCCTACCCAACCTTTTGTTTGATCAGTCCGGAGAACGTGATCATTAATACAGACATTTGGCCCCTTACGGGAGTGGAGACTTTTGAAGCAGCATTCCCTGCAGGATTTGATCCTGAACCGATGGAATGTAATGTCTTAAATGTTGGCACGCCTAACGCTCTTGACATAGCCCTTTATCCGAATCCTGTAAAAAGTCAAGACAGCATGCATGTACAACTTTCTCAGGCACAATCGGGTAAGTTTACCATTTACAGCACCACAGGACGCATCTTATTGACCGGCTCATTAGAAGGTAATTCTTTAGACATTCCTGTAAGTTTAGCTTCAGGAACCTATTTCCTTTCAGTCGAGGGGGACAAAGGAAGTGCCAATATGAATTTTGTGGTGCGTTAGGGTTTAACGACCCTGATTTTTAATGGCCCGATAATATAAGGTCAACGCAATCACGCCCACAAAGCCAATAGAAAACGTAAGCCCGTAATAGCTTGTCACTAAACCAAAGTGATCGGCCGTTAGGCCCAGTATGACCGGTCCGGTTAAAAAGCCTGTATAACCAAATCCCGAAACCAATGCTATGGCACGACTAGAGGCCATAGCCTTGGTTCTTCCGGCCATTCTAAACAATTCGGGGACCATTACCGAAAGCCCGGCTCCGATGGCCGTAAACCCGATAATACTTGCGTATAAATTAGGGTAAAGCACGCCAAGGTAACCTATGAAGGCAACAAAGGTCCCTAGGCTCAAGACTCCCTCAGAGCCCATTTTTTCACTAAGGTAATCTCCAAAAAATCGACCTAGAGTCATCGCCACCGAAAACCCCAAAAATCCAACTCCTAAAAGATGCTCAGGAGCGCGTATAATTTCTTCTAAATACAAACCACTCCAATCAACGATTGCTCCTTCGCTTCCCATAACCACAAAACAAATAATCCCAAGAAACAATAATGGTCTAATTCTGCGCGCGGAATTACTGGACTTACCGCCTTGAAGCGAGGCAATCTCTCTATATTGGCCGACCAGCTTCAGGTTAAATATTATGATAAGACTAATCATCAAGGCGACATGCAAGACCGCGGAGTTCAACGGGGCAATCAAAAAAGTCCCAAGTCCCGCGATCACCCCTCCTAAGCTGAAAAACCCATGCATTGCCGCCATCAGTGTCACCTCGTCGTCCTTCTCCATTTGAGCCACGGTGGCATTCATAGAAACGTCTAGAAACCCTTGAACTAAACCTAAAAGGAATAGCGCCATACTGAGCATATAATAATTTGTAGCGATAAAAGGGCCCAATCCAAAAATGCACAGCCCTGCAATTCCATAGGCCGTTGCCTTTCCGCACCCAATTTTGTCATTAATCCCAGGAGCAATAATTAGGCTCAAAAATGACCCTAGGGCCATGGCAAAAATAGCCAGACCAAGTTCTGCTTTATCGATCCCTATCTGCTCTTTAATTTGTGGTATGTAAATCGCCCATGTGCCATATATCAAATTCAGGCATAAAAAAGCATATGCCGGAGCAAAATAGCGTTTACGAGAAAGGATGAGCCGAAGTGAGTTCATAAAATTGCAACGGCAAAGATGATAAAGATTTTAATTGCTTTGACATGATCCTTAAATTGGTCAAGAAATAACCCTGACATGATGCTTCAAAAGACCATGATACACTCAAGTTTAGATGTTAGTTTAACTTACTTAAGAGGGTTAGAAGTTGCTGAACTTACAGAAGAGGATATGCCTATGGTTTGGTCCACATAAATAACTTTTAGCGAAACAATCTCAATCTGAGTTTTTAATAAAGGCAATTAACTTTAGTAGTTGTTTATATTTACAGCAAATATAATAGATGAATAAAAAAACAAAAAAATATATCCTTAAATACACTCTTGAGTTCCTTGTTATTTTCTTGGGAATTTCACTTTCCTTTATTATTAATAATTGGAATGAAATGAAGAAGGATGAAACTTTAGAAATCAAGTATTTAAAAAGTCTCAAAGAAGAGTATGTTAGTAATTTAAAGGGGCTTGATGAGTCTTTAAGTTATCACAAACCACGCTGGGATAATCTGGAGAGATTCTACAAATTCTCAAATAAAAATAGCTTTAAGGAAATGGATTCAATCGTTAATATTTTGACTTTAAATTGGTCATTTAACCCTAATCTGGGGTCTACAAATTCTCTTATTACTTCCGGTTATATTGAGCTAATAAAAAATGATGATATTAAAAAATTAGTCTCTCGAATGCCTTTTTTAATTGAAGATTATACAGAGGAAGAAAAACGTACAGAATTAGTATGTGTGGAGATGGGTTATTATTTAACGGAACATTATGTTTTTAACCCAAGAAATGATAAAGAGAAACAAAAGTGCGTGGACCTAATTCTTTCAACTCCATTTAGAAACAAAATTTATGATATGCAATTGTGGTTAAAATCAATAATTATAGAAGGACCAGAACTTAGAGAAGATTTCTTGAAACTAATTACACTAATTGATAACGAGCTATCTGATAGGATTAAAAGTTAGGATTAGAATAGTTCCAGTTCCAACATATATTAAAGAACTACTAACAACGATTATTGCTAACAAAAGGTAGAGTAGTTTTCTTCCACTCTGGGGCGATAGAAATCTTTAAAAGAACTGGCTCACTTACCAAACTTCAAAAGGCTATGGGACACTCAAGTTTAAATGTTAGTTTAACTTACTTAAGAGGATTAGAAGTGGCTGAACTGACAGAAGAGGATATGCCTATGGTTTATTGCAGTATATAAGTTATTTCTCCAGTTGGCAATATTTGTTTTATGCTTGTGTTTGAAACCTTCTCAAATTCAAAGGAATAAATAGTCGGTCCTAGAGTAATTTCAATAAAGTACCTATTGTTATCCACTTCCTCGTAAACATCAGTTTCAAAATTTGGGGTGCTCTCATATAAATCTAATTGCGCTTTATAACAACTTGAGATATTACTGGTCACCCCGCAGAAATCATTCGACTTAAATTCATATCCATTACTAATGGTTTGCCCACCAATATCTTGGAGATAAGTCCCTTGTATCCAACTAGGGGGATTAATGGTTAGATTGTTGCTATTATTGTTTGTATTCCTATCATCATCTCCTCCACAAGAGATAATGGTTATTGCTAAAAAGAGGTAAAGTAATTTTTTCATAGTGTGATGTTCTGAGTCAAATATAAGTGTTTCAATACAGACCCTAAATAATAAAACCAAGGCAGTACAAATAAAAAAGCCCTGCAACACTGCAACTTCGCCAGAGTTGTTTAAGATTGAAATAGAATATTACTTTTTATTGTACTTATTAAATAAATAAACAAATACAGGTGGTATAAAGAAAATGAAAATTATCCCAAAATATACATACAGAAAATACCCTAATACAAGTGAAAAAATTAATGCAAGTATGTATTTTTCATAAAAAACTAAATTAATAAATATGCCCAGACCTAAAGGTAGCCAGAACAAAATAACATCTGAAGTAAAAGAAAAACTACAACTACTTATAGACGATTTAATAGCTTCTTT
>ERZ888423.2457-NODE-2457-length-13783-cov-7.460154_pt1 | contig 13783 bp, 12 predicted proteins | sample MGYA00520523_ERZ888423 | MGnify/ENA primary metagenome ERZ888423 (study PRJEB32303, sample SAMEA104408611) | aquatic metagenome | biome: Brackish water; feature: Pelagic; material: water | place: Baltic Sea | collected 2014-06-08T10:24:00 | depth 30,27 m ...
CCAGAAAATATTCTTAAAGAAAATGGACGCGGTATTTTCTTGATGCGGAGCCTAGCAGACGAAGTGGTTTTTGATGATAATGGTAGAGAAGTAACAATTTACTTTGTAAAGTAGATGATAGTTGTTCATACAGTAGATATAGAGATTCCGGATTTAGATTCGGAATTTTTTATTTCACCCCTTTCTGATTTAATTCAGGAAGAACATAAATTGTTGGGCGATTTGAATCTAATTTTTTGTTCAGATGAGTATTTGTTAGAAATGAATAGAGAGCATTTGGACCACGATTATTTAACCGATATTATCACTTTCGATTATTGTGTTGATGATGTTGTCTCCGGTGATTTGTTTATTTCATACGATCGGGTCTTGGAGAACGCGACTGTTTTTAATGTTTCGGTTTTAAAGGAGTTGTCTAGGGTTTGCGCACACGGAACGCTGCATTTGTGTGGTTATGGTGATAAATTGGACGAGGAGGTTGTAATAATGCGTCAAAAGGAGGGTTATTATTTACGTTTGTTTGGTTTCACGTGAAACAATCAATGATGTTGTTGTAATTTTGTTCCACGTGAAACAATAGGATATGTTAGGAAGATATGATGTGATAGTGGTTGGTGCGGGTCACGCGGGTTGTGAAGCGGCAAATGCTGCTGCGAAGATGGGGAGTAAGGTGTTATTGATCACAATGAATATGAATACTATTGCCCAAATGAGTTGTAATCCAGCAATGGGTGGTGTAGCTAAGGGACAAATTGTTCGTGAAATTGATGCTTTAGGTGGTGGTTCAGGAATTGTAAGCGATTTGAGTGCTTTGCAATTTCGAATGTTGAATTTATCTAAAGGTCCTGCTATGTGGTCTCCAAGGACCCAAAATGATCGCATGCGTTTTGCCGAGGAATGGCGACTTATGTTAGAGCGCAATGTTAATGTTGATTTTTGGCAGGACATGTGCAACGGATTGATTATCGAGAATGATGTTGTTAAAGGTGTAAGAACATCTTTGGGAATTGATGTTTTTGCGGAAGCAGTTGTTTTGACAAATGGCACTTTTTTGAATGGTTTAATTCATTTAGGAGAAAAGCAATTTGGAGGTGGCCGTGCTGCAGAAAGAGCATCAACAGGAATTACAGAAGATTTATTGAATTTGGGTTTTGAAGCAGGTCGAATGAAAACTGGTACACCGCCGCGTGTTGATGGTAGAAGTTTGAATTATGAGCGAATGGAAATTCAGGAAGGAGATGTGAATCCTTCAAAATTCAGTTATACAAATACGAGCGCTTTAGCAAATCAATTGGCTTGTCATATTACTTATACGAATGAGAAGACGCATGATATGTTGAGAACTGGTTTTGATCGAAGTCCAATGTTTAATGGTTCGATTAAAAGTACAGGTCCAAGATATTGTCCAAGTATAGAAGATAAAATCAATCGTTTTGCAGACCGAGATCGTCATCAGATTTTTGTTGAACCTGAAGGTTGGAATACGGTTGAAATCTATGTTAATGGTTTTAGCACAAGTTTACCGGAAGATGTTCAATTGTCTGCAATGAAAACTATTCCTGGTTTTGAAGAAGCGAAGATGTTTCGTCCAGGTTATGCAATCGAATATGACTACTTCCCTCCTACTCAGTTAAAACATACGTTGGAAACTAAATTGATAGCTAATTTGTATTTTGCTGGACAAATAAATGGTACTACAGGTTATGAAGAGGCGGCTTGTCAAGGTTTAATGGCAGGTATAAATGCGCACAGAAAGATCAATGGATTGAGTGATTTTATTCTCAACCGCAATGACGCATATATTGGTGTTTTGATTGATGATTTAATTACAAAAGGTACAAAGGAGCCTTATCGTATGTTTACGTCAAGAGCTGAGTATAGAATTTTACTGAGACAAGATAATGCAGATTTGCGCTTGACTCCTTTAGGTTTTGAAATTGGTTTGGCGAGCGAAACAGATTTGTTGAGAGTTGATAAAAAGCGCTCTGCAACAGAGCAATTAATGAAGTCTTTTCGTTCAATTGGTGTTACACCGGAACAAGCAAATCCAAGTTTAGAAGTCTTAGGGAGCTCACCTATTCAACAACAGGTTAAATTCAATTCTTTATTGACTCGACCACAAGTTTCTCTGGATAATATTGGTGGAGTTAATCAGGAAATTATCTCTGTGATTGATGCTGCGCGACTGGAACATGCTGATAGTGTTGTTCAAGCAGAGATCGTTTTAAAGTATGAAGGATATATTCAACGTGAAGAAGAACAAGCGCTGAAACAAAGTCGTTTAGAGGATGTAAAAATTCCAGAGAGCTTGGATTATAAAGGAATAAAGAGCCTTAGTTTAGAGGCTGTAGAGAAGTTAATGAAGATTCGACCAGTGACAATTGGTCAGGCTTCAAGAGTGAGTGGAGTTTCTCCAAGTGATATCTCAGTGTTGTTAATACATTTAAATCATTAGTCGTTGTTTCACGTGAAACAACGCTCAAAAAAAATGGTCGCTTTAGTTATAAAGCGACCATTTTTTTTTAATTCGTTGGCTCTCGCCAATCTCCATTTTCTTTAATTAGGTTGATCAATTCTTCCACTGCGGATTCTTCTGATATGTTCTTGCGAACAACTTCCTTCTCCTTGTATAGATTTATTTTTCCAGGCCCCGTTCCAACATATCCGTAATCCGCATCGGCCATTTCGCCTGGACCATTTACGATACATCCCATAATGCCAATTTTGATTCCTTTCAGGTGAGAGGTAACCTTACGAATTTTTCCTGTGGTTTCTTGGAGATCAAATAATGTTCTTCCGCAAGAAGGGCAAGAAATATATTCCGTTTTTGAGATACGTGTGCGTGTTGCTTGAAGAATACCAAAACAGGTGGAATTTATGAAGGTTTGTGGGAGGGCAGATTTAATCCATATTCCATCTCCAAATCCGTCAAGAAACATACTTCCCAATTCACTTGAATGATAAAGTTGGAACTTATCCTCTTCTGTAAATGTAGAATTTTGACATAAAACTACAGGGTTATTTATGTTATTATTCGCAAAATTCATGTAAATATCACGAAAAACATGTGTTTGATTGCTGTAATTGCTGCTGATTACCAGTACCGCATTTGGGTGCTGACTTATCATCTCATAGTCTAATGTAGTATCCGTTATGGAGAGAAAATAGACTTGTTGAGGACTAAATACAGCCAAATTATCAGTTGGTGAAACAATCGGATAGAATCCTTTTTTGGTTGAATAATTTTCTTTCCAATTAGTAAATGAACAGATGACCCCAAGCATCCCGGGAACTTCAAAGTCAAGCTTGTTTTCTCCGATGAACACATAATCAGCAGCTTGTTCCTGAAGGGACCATTTGTCGAGTTGAACAGAGTAGTTGTAACCGAATCCATAAAAGTTTGCAGCCTTTATCTCTGTTTTGTTAGAAAGATCAGCAATAACAACAGGAACATGTTTTCCTCCTATGTTTTCTATACTTGTTGCTTCTCTGCGTTTATGATCAAAAGGATCATAAGGTAGTGTTGACCAATCAGCGGACTTGAATTCTTTTTCGTTTGTGTGAATGAGGTATTTTTCAGCTAGTAGTCGTGCAACAGGAATTTCGAATTCAGGTTCTTCTGTTAATGATACCCGAATGGTATCTCCTATTCCATCTTCTAATAATGCTCCTATTCCAACGGCTGATTTGATTCGACCATCTTCACCATCTCCAGCTTCAGTAACCCCTAGGTGAATGGGATAATAGCGCTTGTTTTCTAACATTCTAGCACTCAATAATCTATATGCTTGCACCATCACAAGTGTATTACTGGCCTTCATGGAGATAACGAGCTGATCGTAGTCGTTTTTTTCGCAAATACGGATGAATTCAAAAGCTGATTCAACCATGCCTTCAGGTGTGTCACCGTAGCGACTTAAGATGCGATCCGATAGTGAACCGTGATTGGTTCCTATCCGCATTGCTGTTCCGTGTGCTTTGCATAAAAGTACCAAAGGAGTAAACTTTGTTTCTATGCGTTCAAGTTCCTCATTATAGGTTTCGTCAGTGTATTCAATCGTTTCAAATTTTTTCTTGTCAGCATAATTTCCTGGATTCACACGAACTTTTTCAACCAATTTTGCTGCTATTTCTGCGGCATTGGGCGTAAAGTGAATATCTGCAACAAGAGGGGTTGTAAATCCGCGTTCCTTCAATTTTTGGCGAATAACACCGAGGTTTTCTGCTTCATTCTTGCTTGGAGCGGTTAAACGCACAAGTTCACAACCAGCTTGAATCATTCGAATGGATTGTTCAACAGAGCCATTTGTGTCCATGGTATCGGTTGTAGTCATTGACTGAAGACGTATGGGATTGTCCCCACCAAGTGATAAATCACCAACTTTTACTTCAATGGTATTTATTTTTTCTCTTTTTAAGAAATCAATACAATAGATATTCTTTAGTTTTTTTTGCATTACTGAATCACTCATGAAAGGAATATTTATGGGCTGTAACAAAAATAAGCATTATAATGTTTAACGCTTTTTAAAGGGCTGTGATTATAAGAAGTGAATGACAATTCTTGTTAAATCTTTGTTATCGAAGAAAATAAACTAGTATCTTCGTGTAGAATAAAAGAAAATTTTTATGAGTATTCCCAAAATTACGTTCTCCGGTAATCATAACGAAGAATTTTACAAAGTGTTGAGACAGAGAGTTAATACGTACTTTAAATCAAACAACATTTCGAAATATGCCAACGGTAAAATGATTTTCAAGACTGTTTGTATGTTCATATTATTCTTAACTCCGCTTACATTGCTTTTAACCGTGAAAGGTAACATGTGGTTTGAAATCAGTATGTGGTTGATGATGGGTGTTGGTATGGCAGGATTAGGTTTGTCTGTTATGCACGACGCTAATCACGGTTCTTATTCACGTAATGAAAAAATCAACCGTTGGGTTGGTTATGTTTTGTATATGTTAGGTGGTAGTGATGTGAACTGGAGAATTCAGCACAATGTTCTACACCATACATACACCAATATTAATGGGATGGATGAAGATATTAATCCAGGACCAGTGATGCGATTCTCTCCACATGAAAAAAGAAGAGTTTTACACCGTTTTCAGCATATTTATGCATGGTTTTTCTACGGTTTAATGACCTTGATGTGGTTCTTAACAAAAGACTACAAGCAAGCTTTCCGTTACAAAAAATTGGGTTTAATTGAATCACAAAACATTTCGTTTGGTCGTCACTTGACTACCTTAATTATTTTTAAAATAATTTATGGTGTCGCTATCATTGGTGTTCCAATGTGGTTGACAGCTTCTCCATGGTGGTTTACTATTGTTGGCTTTGTTTCTATGCAATTTATTACAGGGGTAATTTTGGGAATTATTTTCCAGCCAGCTCACGTTGTGCCAACATCTGATTATCCGATGCCAGATGCGTCTGGAAATATCGATGCTGATTGGGCGGTGAATCAAATTTACAATACGGCTAATTTTGCACCTGGTGCGAAATTACTTTCTTGGTATGTTGGTGGATTGAATTATCAAGTGGAGCATCATTTGTTCCCTAATATTTGTCACATCCATTACAGTAAGATTTCAAAAATTGTTAAAGAAACGGCAGCTGAATATAATTTGCCTTATCACTCATACAGAACATTTGGAAAAGCACTTTCTGAGCATACAAAAATGTTGCGTAATTTAGGTCGTTATGATGACGCACCTGGAGTTCACTAATTAAATTTACTTCGAATGAATTTCGAAGATTTTCGAGAATATTGTTTAGGAAAGCCTTTTGTTTCAGAAGGCTTTCCTTTTGACCAAAAGACACTCGTTATGAAAGTCGCTGGTAAATTGTTTGCGCTTGCAGATATTGAAGATTTCAATTCGATTAATTTGAAATGTGATCCTGAAAAGGCAATTGAATTACGAGAACGTTTTGCTGGAGTTCAACCTGGTTATCACATGAGTAAGAAGCACTGGAACACTGTATCGGTCAACGAAGATGTTTCACGTGCATTAATTTTTGAGTTGATAGATCATTCGTATGAGCTAGTTTTTAATTCACTTCCAAAGAAAACGAGAAATGAGCTTACGTTGGGATAAATTTATTTGGAGTGTTCGATTAGCAAAGACAAGAAGTCAGGCAAGCGAAGCCATTTCAAAAGGAAAGATTAAGATTAATGGTGCACAAATAAAACCGTCTAAAGAACCTAAAATAGGTGATACAATTCTGATTTCTCACAATAGTGCGGTTTTTTCATACAAAGTTTTGAATCTTTTAGATAAGCGGGTAGGTCCAAAATTAGTCGTTGATTATTTAATAGAGACAACTAGCGATGAAGAAAGAGAAAAATTCAGACTCTATAAATTAGCCCAAAGTGCATATCGTGATAATGGAACTGGAAAGCCAACCAAAAAGGACCGTCGAGAATTAGACGATTTCCTTGAAAACTGGGAAGATGATTTAGAAGATTAATTTTTTTCACTTCTGCTGTAACTTATTTTATGTTGGAAGGTCTAACACTTAAGAAACGATAAAAAGTGTTTAAATCTAATATAAACAGCATGAAAGCAAAAGCCTATACACTAGCAGTTCTATTAAGTTCAACAGGATTGTTTGCGCAAGAAACCACACCAGACACTACACGTGTCAACATGGGAAAAATGGAAATTATATTTGTTGACCACTCCAATGAAGAAATGGAAGGAAGCGAGGATATCGACACAGTAGATGCCGTACCTTCAGATGATGATCGGAAGAAACACGAAGCGCATTGGGCAGGACTTGATATGGGTTTTGGAATGAATATGAACAGCGCCATGGGAACGTCATTTGACGCGAATCCTTACTGGGAAAATGATCCCGCACGATCCATGACGTGGAACTTAAATATTCTCGAAAGGAAATTCGCTATAGTGAAGCAATATGTGGGAATTACGACTGGTTTAGGTTTCAGCTTTACACAATTGGCTTTTCGTGATAATTATGTTCTTCAAAACAATGCTGATACACTATTCGCTGTAATTGATACGGTTAATAGTTATTCGAAGAATAAATTGAGAGCAAATTATCTGACCGTTCCTTTGTTAATCGAATTTGCTACCAATGAAGATCCTGATAAAAGTTTTTATTTAGCTGCGGGTGTGGTTGGAGGAGTGCGCTTAAGCTCTAAAGTAAAACGGACAGGTGAGTTCGATGGTAAAGATTTTAAGCAATCATTAAAAGGTGTTTATGGATTAAACTCTTTTAAGTTAGATGCATTGGTGCGATTGGGTTATGGTGATTGGGGTGCATTTGCTTCTTACAGTTTAATGCCTTTGTTTGACACCGAAAAAACTATTGAAGTCTATCCTTTAACGTTTGGTTTATCTATGAATTTTTAACTCCTAATATAAGTTAAGTTTAGGTAAAAAAGCCCGTCAATGGAAATTGACGGGCTTTTTAGCGCATAAAAAAGGGTTAATCCGCTTCGGCGGATTAACCCTTTAGAGAATAAGAATATTCTATTATTTTTTCACAACACTAAATTGAGTTGAACTTCCATTTTCAAGTGTTACGTTGAAAAGGTAAGAACCTGTATTCAAAGAAGCGATGTTAACAGATGTTTTTCCGTTTTCCAAAGTAACATTTTGAGAAAGTACTGTTCTACCAGCTAAATCAGTGATGTTTAGTGTAGCATTACCTTCTGCGTTTACAGACACTGTAACAACATCAACCGCAGGGTTTGGATAAGCAAGTCCTTCAATAGAAGTTTCTTCGTTTAATCCAGCCTCATCAGCATCAAACACCATTAATCCTATAGCAGGAACAATATCAGCTCCAAATCCAGATGCGAAATAAGCACCATCATTCTCGATTGGTGTTACTGGTTGTAAATAGTATGCTTCATTCCAAACATAGTTTGTTTTAGAGTCGAAACCTAAGTAAATCTCAATATTAACTGTTTGAACACACGCCAAGTAACGTTGGTTGTCTAATAAAGCAACAGATGTGTTGAATTGTCCAAAAACCGTTTCACCTTGAAGATCAGAAGGGTAATAGTAGTAACCAAAAGCTACCGGTGTAAGGAAATCAAAAGCCAATGCAAGATCATTTAAATCAACGAAAGCATCATCCCACTTGTATAAGTTTAATGCCATTTCCTCACCTGTCAAATCAACCGCTGTACCTTGAGCCGAGAAATAGATTCCAGCTACACCAATACGACTAGCGTTTGCATCACGTAAAACGATACACTCACCAAATGTATTTGTGTTCGTAGATGGGCGGTAACCGTTATTAGCAACTGGTAAACCAGTAATTTCATCCAAAGTTCCCATCGCGTAGATAGAATCATTTACTACGAAATCAGAAGTAACCGAGTTGTCAGCATCGTATTCGTCAGTGACACCTAAATCTAATGTGTATGTTACTGTGTAACGTCCAGCAGGGTATGTAGCTAATGAGAAAGCAGGTAAAGAAAGTGCTCCACCAGGAATCACATCAACACTATCACCAGCAACTACAGAGAAAGGACCAACATTTTCATCATAAACTACTGCCGCGCTTGGGTCTGTAACAGTTGCTGTTAATGTAAGGTTTGTTTGATCATCGATACCGTAGTTGTATACTCGTGAACCAATTTCAAAGTTAAATTCACTTGCATTTTGAGATAATTGAGAAACAACACCGTAAGATTTAGAAATCAATGTTGCACCTTTCGTAATTCCACAGTCATTATTGTATAGACCTGTTTTATTACCAAAGAACATATTAACTGGGCCATTTGCCATTTCACCCAACAAAATAGCACCTGTTGCATCAGAAACAAATCCAACTGGAATTGTAACGTTAGCACCATCTAAACCAGCACCCATTTCAATAACTCCTGGTTCACGGTTAACGATGATTACACCAATTGCACCAGCCGCTTGAGCTTCAAAAGCTTTTTTACCAAACTCACATGTGTTACGACGTAAGATGGCGATTTTACCAGCATAAGCACCTGCAGGCGAAGGATTACAACCTTCTTCAGCAAGAGGATTCCCGTAAGTAGCATTAGTTCCTGGTGTACCATCGTTAACTTGGATCAGATCTCCTTGAATAAATGTTCCTGGGATTAAAAAGTCAGGTGTTCCCCAACCACCGGCAGGATCACCCCATGTAAATTCATAGTTACCAGCGATGCTTGCTGGAGCAGTAGCTGCCAGTATTACTTGGGCATGGTACATAAATGATGAACCAACCAAAGCAATAGAAAGTAATAATTTTTTCATAGTCATAGAGTTTAATTTATTGCTAAAATAATATAAAATTCATTCTAATCTAGTTTGAATGAACGATTTTAATCGATAAATGGTTGAAAATAAAAAAGGCATTCCAAAATTGAAATGCCTTTGATTGTGAATTTTAATTTTTTATTCAGCAGTAAGCATTGCCTTCATGTACTCTCGGTTCATGCGTGCAATGTTCTCTAATGAAATGCCTTTTGGACATTCAATTTCACAAGCTCCAGTATTTGTACAGTTACCAAAACCTTCTTCTTCCATTTGGCGAACCATATTTAAAACACGGTTTTTCGCTTCCACTTTTCCTTGAGGTAACAAAGCATATTGAGAAACCTTTGCACCAACAAATAACATTGCTGAACTGTTTTTACATGTTGCTACACAAGCTCCACATCCAATGCACGCCGCTGCTTCGAAAGCTTTATCAGCATCTAATTTTGGAACTGGAATTGCATTTGCATCCATTGTTCGGCCTGAAGTATTTACAGAAACAAATCCTCCCGCCTGTTGAATTCGGTCAAATGCGCTTCTATCAACAACTAAGTCTTTTACAACTGGAAAAGACTTCGATCTCCATGGTTCAACATAAATGGTATCGCCATCAGCAAACATTCGCATGTGCAACTGACAAGTTGTTGTTCCTGTATCTGGACCATGTGCTCGTCCATTGATATATAGGGAACACATTCCACAGATTCCCTCACGACAATCGTGATCAAAAGCAATTGGCTCTTGACGATTGTTTATCAATTGTTCGTTTAATTGATCCAACATTTCTAAGAAAGAACTGTCAGTAGAAACTTCATTCAATGAATAAGTTTCCAAATTTCCTTTTGAGTCGGCATTCTTTTGACGCCAGATTTTAAGGGTTATATTGATGAATTTTGAAGCCATATTTAATCAGTTTTTAGTTGTTTGGCAATAGGCTTGAGTGATGCCCATTCCCAAAACCACTCAATTAATGTTATTTACTTTTTTTATAAATGAATTTAGCATTTTACTTTTCTCTTCAATTTCCAAAAAAACTTCTTTTAACAATGCCTTATTTGTAATTTCTTGCTGCAATTTTAATGAACTCATAGTTCAAGTCTTCTTTGTGTAGAATTGATTTAGTGATGTCTGATCCAGTATATTCCCATGCACCAACGAACTTGAAGTTTTCATCATCACGCAATGTTTCACCTTCCTCGTCTTGATATTCATCTCTAAAATGACCACCGCAAGATTCTTTTCTTTGCAAAGCATCTAGAGCCATTAAATGCCCCAATTCAATGAAGTCAGCTACACGCAGCGCTTTTTCTAGTTCTTGGTTTAATTCATTTGCTTCACCAGGAACAAAAACGTCATTATGGAACTCTTCTTTCAAGGCTGCAATTTCAGCAATTGCTTCATTTAATCCCGCTTCGTTTCTTCCCATTCCAACTTTATTCCACATAATTAATCCTAATCTTTTATGGAAAAAATCTACTGTTTTCGAACCGTTATTATTTAAGAATTTATTGATTGTCTCTTTAACACGATTTTCAGCTTCGTCGAATTCAGGTCCTTCTGTTGGTATCGTTCCCGTGCGAATTTCATCCGCTAAATAGTTAGAAACAGTGTAGGGTAATACGAAATATCCATCCGCTAAACCTTGCATCAAAGCAGAGGCTCCCAAACGATTGGCTCCGTGGTCAGAGAAATTAGCTTCTCCTGCAACGAAACATCCTGGAATTGTTGATTGTAAGTTGTAATCAACCCAAACACCACCCATTGTGTAGTGAACTGCTGGATAGATTTTCATCGGCGTTTCATATGGATTCTCCGCTGTAATTTTTTCATACATCTGGAATAAGTTTCCGTACTTACTTTCAACCCATTTTTTACCTAATTCAATGATTTTCTCTTCTGAAGGATTGTGATCCCCTTGAGCATAAGCTGATTGTTTTCCTTTTGATTTGATTTCAGAAGAAAAATCCAAGTAAACCCCTTCATTAGTGCTATTTGCTTCGATCCCAAAACCAGCATCACATCTTTCTTTAGCAGCACGTGAAGCAACATCACGAGGAACTAAGTTTCCGAAAGCTGGATATCTTCTTTCTAAGAAATAATCTCTATCATCTTCAGCAATTTGAGTTGGCTTCAAACGGCCCTCACGAATAGCTTCTGCATCTTCTTTTTTCATTGGCACCCAAATACGACCAGAATTACGCAATGACTCTGACATCAAGGTTAACTTAGACTGATTTGTACCGTGAACAGGAATACATGTTGGGTGAATTTGTACGAAGCAAGGATTCGCAAACAAAGCCCCTTGCTTGTGAATTTTCCAAGCAGCGGTTACGTTACTTCCCATCGCATTTGTAGAAAGGAAATAAACGTTTCCATAACCACCTGAAGCAATAATGACAGCATGCGCAGAATGACGCTCAATTTCACCTGTTACCAAGTTACGTGCGATAATCCCACGTGCTTTTCCGTCGATTTTAACAACATCAAGCATTTCGTGACGCTTGTACATTTTAACACGACCCAAACCAATTTGACGAGAGATGGCTGAATAAGCTCCTAACAATAATTGTTGTCCTGTTTGACCTGCAGCATAAAATGTACGTTGAACTTGTGTCCCACCAAATGAACGGTTGTCTAACAAACCACCATATTCACGCGCAAAAGGAACACCTTGAGCAACACATTGGTCGATGATGTTGCCTGAAACTTCAGCTAAACGATGAACGTTCGCTTCTCTTGCACGGTAGTCACCACCTTTGATTGTATCGTAAAAAAGACGGAAAATTGAATCGCCATCATTTTGATAATTTTTTGCAGCATTGATACCACCTTGCGCAGCAATCGAGTGCGCGCGACGAGGAGAATCCTGAAAACAAAATGCTTTCACATTGTAACCCATCTCCCCAAAAGAAGCCGCAGCAGATGCTCCTGCTAAACCAGTTCCAACGACAATGATGTCAATTTTCGGACGGTTGTTAGGTGCAACTAATTTTAAATGGTTCTTATGATCTGTCCACTTTTCAGCAATATTGCCTTGAGGTATTTTTGAATCTAATATTGACATATCGATTGTTTTTTAAGACTATTTGTTCAAGAAAAGAATAATTGGAATAATAGCAAATAATGCAGGAATCACTACAGCAAAGAATTTACCGGCGTTGGCAATCATTCGGTTGTATCGTTTGTGGTTTACACCAATAGATTGGAACGCTGATGAGAATCCATGCCATAAATGGAATGCGAGAACAAGCATACCAACCACATAAAGGATTACAGCAAATAGCGCCATTTCATTTGCCGGAACACCATCTTTCGATTTGTCATGACCGAAAAACGCAAGAACCACGGAATGGAGATCTTTATAGCCTTCGCCTCTTTTCAAGTTAACTTCAGTAATGTAGAACTCACTTCCATTTCTGATTTCCATTGCGGCAGGTTTACCACCTTCAGCTGCAAATGCAACAGTTGGAACGTAATCGCCTGTTTGAGTAACGTAAAAAGTTTCTACTGCTTTAGACTGAGGATTTGTAACTGAAACTTGATGCAGTGGCATTGGATCGGATGAATATTTCATCTTCCACCAGAAATTTGCCATGTGCGTTACAATGAAAATTAAGATTAAACTTCCCAATAACGCCATGTAGCGAGAAGAAGTTGAAGAATTAGCAGCAGGTTTGTTGTATGCATATGGTACCGGTCGTGCCTTCTTGTTTTGAATGGTTAATAAAAATCCATCGATTGCGTGGAAAAGAATAGATAAGTAAGTCAAATAAGACATTACTTTAATCAAAGGATTGTGTGTCATGAAATACGCGTACTCATTGAATGCTCTTTTTCCTTCTTCACCAGTAATAAAAATTAATTGGAGGTTACCAAGTAAATGGCCCACAAGGAAGAGACACAAGAACAATCCGGTCAATGCCATCCAATATTTTTTGGCAATTGATGACGATAAAATAGCTGATTTACTCATAGCTGAATGCTTTCTTTATTTTAAATAACTATGCAAATTTAATAGATAGAACAAACGAATTGGAGAAGAGTTCTTATTTAGATTGTTTCTACATAAACAACACTTTGTTTTGTAACTTTTCGAACATGCATACTTATGTCAAGTGAACCAAAAACGAAGAGTATGAAAGCAATTGTGTGTGTGTTAGTCGTGGTATTACAGTTTGGCTTAAGTGCCCAAGAATCAGAACATTTAAGTGGTTCTGCAATAGAAAGTAAGGAAACAAATGAAATTCAGGCAGCTCGTTCAGTTGTTGAACATGCTATGTCAGAAGTAAAAGTTTATCCGAATCCTTCTGAAGGAAATATTTTTATTCAAGGTAAAGTTGGTTCGAATTGCACCATTTATACAATGGCAGGAACTTACATCGGTACATGGGTAATTGGGGTAGAAGGCACCGTGGCTATTCAAGATTTAGGTGTTGGAATGTATGTGGCAACGGTGCAAGAAGAAAATTCTCGCATTCAACATAAATTTATTGTTCTTTAAGTACCAAAGAGAAAACACCTG
>ERZ888423.2459-NODE-2459-length-13779-cov-13.548237_pt1 | contig 13779 bp, 14 predicted proteins | sample MGYA00520523_ERZ888423 | MGnify/ENA primary metagenome ERZ888423 (study PRJEB32303, sample SAMEA104408611) | aquatic metagenome | biome: Brackish water; feature: Pelagic; material: water | place: Baltic Sea | collected 2014-06-08T10:24:00 | depth 30,27 m ...
CACTCTGTTTAGAAGAATTACGACAGAACCAATTTGAGAGTAGGAAAAAGTGAAGCGACTACAAGATCGAGTTGCAGTTATTACTGGCGGCTCCAGCGGTATCGGCAAGGCTACGGCAATTCGGTTAGCTGAAGAGGGCGCCAAAGTTGTAATTGCTGATCTAGATCCAGTATCAGGGGAAAAAGTTGCGGCCCAAATTGGCGGCATTTTCGTTAAAGCTGATGTGACGAGTGCTGACGACGTCGCGAACATGTACAAAGTAGCTTTTGACACTTATGGTTCCGTTGACATTGCCTTCAATAATGCTGGTATTTCACCACCAGATGATGATTCAATTTTGACCACCGGCATTGATGCTTGGCGCAGAGTTCAAGAAGTTAACTTAACCTCGGTTTACTTGTGCTGCAAGGAAGTTATCCCGTACATGCAACGCCAGGGTAAAGGCGCCATTGTTAACACTGCGTCATTCGTAGCAACTATGGCTGCAGCAACTTCTCAGATTTCTTACACTGCATCTAAAGGTGGCGTGCTAGCAATGACTCGCGAGCTTGGTGTGCAGTTTGCACGGGAAGGTATTCGCATAAATGCACTTTCCCCTGGCCCAGTCAATACCCCTTTACTTCAAGAACTTTTCGCCAAAGATGCAGAACGGGCAGCGCGTCGCTTAGTACACATTCCAATGGGTCGCTTCGGTGAGCCAGAGGAAATGGCAGCAGCCGTGGCATTTCTAGTCAGTGATGATTCCTCATTTATGACAGCGTCAAACTTCCTGGTTGACGGTGGAATCAGCGGAGCCTACGTAACTCCGCTATAACTAGAACCTAGCGAACTTTATTTGTAAAAGGATTGAACATGGTTGATGGCATTTGGCGCGGTTTTGCCAGCGATAACTATGCCGGGATCCATCCAGAGATTTTGACTGCTATTTCGCAGATAAATGACGGACACCAAGTTGCGTATGGTGACGATGTTTATTCTGCAAAACTATCTGGCATTATCAAAAATAAGTTTGGTGATAACGCCGAAGTATTCCCAGTTTTCAATGGAACTGGCGCAAATGTTGTCACGTTGCAAGCTATGTGTAAGCCATGGGAAGCGGTAGTTTGTGCGACGAGCGCCCACATTAACGTTGACGAAGGTGGGGCCCCAGAAAAAGTTGCGGGACTGAAATTATTACAAGTTGAAACTCCAGATGGAAAATTAACCCCAGAGTTAGTCGATAAGCAAGCGTGGGGATTTGGTAACGAACATCGGGCGCAGCCAAAAGTTGTTTCCATCACTAACTCAACTGAGTACGGCACTGTTTATACGGCGAGTGAAATAAAGGCGCTGGCAGATCATGCCCACAGCTTAGGAATGTATTTGCATTTGGATGGTGCTCGGATTTCCAACGCAGCAGCTTCCCTTGGCGCGTCTTTGCGCGACTTTACTACTGATGCTGGAGTCGACGCTCTTTCACTTGGTGGTACTAAAAATGGCGCAATGGGCGCGGAAGCAATTGTGATTCTCAATCCAGAGTTAACTCCTGCCATTAAATATCTGCGTAAATCAGGCATGCAACTAGCTAGCAAAATGCGATTCATTTCGATTCAACTTGTGGCGATGTTCGAAGGTGACCTGTGGCTACGAAACGCAAACCACGCAAACTCTATGGCGCAGGCGCTGTATCAAGGAATTAAAGATATTCCGGGAGTTGAAGTTGCGCCGCCGCAAGCTAACGCACTGTTTCCAATCTTGCCGGGTGAGAGTATTGAGCCACTTCAAAATGTTGCTAAATTTTACGTTTGGGATCACACCATTAATCAAGCACGCTGGATGTGCTCTTGGGATACTTCGATAGATGACGTTTCATCATTCATTACTGCAGTGAAAAGCGAATTAGCTAATTAATTATTAGCGCAAGCTTGGACAAAAGCGCGGAATAAATGCTCTGAAATTTGTTCATCATCACTGAACTCAGGGTGCCATTGCACGCCTAAGACAAATGCTTCAGATGTAATTTCGCAGACTTCAATGGTGCCGTCTTCTGCTAGGCCTGTAACCGTTAGATCGCCGGGGGAGTTAACTGCTTGGTGATGGCTGGAATTAACTTTCACATCAGTGGCGCCGACAATTTTTGCGATCAAGCTACCAGGTGTAAAACTTGCGCCATGGAAATTAAAAGTTCCCGGTGCGTCGCGGTGCAAGGTATTTCCAACTACATCGGGTAAATGTTGATGCAGTGAGCCACCGTGTGCAACCGCCATAATCTGAAGGCCACGACAAATGCCAAAAACTGGAATACCTTTTTCGCGCGCCGCTAAATACAAACCGATCTCGCTAGCATCACGTTCAGTGCGCGGCTTATCGGTGCCTTCTTCGTGGGGCGCGCCATACCGTGCAGGTTCAATGTCAGCGCCACCTGCCATCACAAGACCATCAAGGCGAGCTATTGCGTCATGACAATCTGGATCAGGTGGCAAGAGCACAACAGATGCCCCTGCTTGCTGCAACTTATTCACGTAATTCCAGGGAATTAAGGCAGCAGGCAAATCCCAAGACCCCCACTTAGCTGGCTCAAGATAGGTAGTTAAACCAATTACTGGATTTCCCATATTTGAATCCTAATCATTATTAACGTTTAACTATTCTTGGCGAGCTACAAGTCCCAAAACATTGCAAATTATTCGCGCATTGTTTAAGGCGCCGATTTCATCGACATCACTATCTGGCATAAATTCCACTAAATTAAAGCCAGCAATCTTTGCTTTGCCGGAGATACCGTGCAATAGCTCCACGACATTCCAATAACTCAGCCCACCTGGTGCTCGGCCAATTACGCCAGGAACTATGGATGGATCTAAGGCATCGCAATCTAAGTCAATTATTACTTTGGCTCCAACAGGAACTAGGTCGATTACTTGTTGTATGCCATGCGATGCAACTTCGCGCGCTGAGACGAAGTTAACTCCATGAGACTTTGCATCTGCAAAATCTTGTGGACGCGCAGATCCAATTCCGCGTTGGCCGACCTGAATCAAGCCTGTGATGTGCGGCATTTCAAATGCTCGCCGCATAGTGGAAGAGAGTCCAAGTTTTTCCCCACTTACTTCATCTCGATAATCTATGTGGGCATCGATTTGCACAACTGTGTATTCGCCAGTATCAGCAAACGCAGAAATCATTGGAATAGGAATTGAATCATCGCCACCAATAACAATCGGAACTGCGCCTCTTTCAATAATTCCTGCCGTAGTAGCCCGAATTCGTTCGCGATTGCCAGCGCTGTCAGATTCATCAAATTCCAAGTCGCCTAAATCAACTGCGTGTATTCCGTTTGGAAATATCGGTCCACCTAAATCGAAATCCATATGGGAAATATTTGCTTGGTACATACTTATTGCGCTGCGGATCGCTTGGGGCGCATCTTTGCAATAAGCGCCCACGGATGGATATGGAGTGGCGCAAGGAGCGCCAAAAACCGCTGACCCGCCAGACACATCAGCAAGGGCTCCAGCCGGAATTCCCATAAACGTTCCAGTTGGCTGCGATCCCATCATTGTGCCAATCGACTTACGTGTCATTGCGAACTCCTTGAATTTAGGTGGGGCTTGCTTTGCATTTTACCCAGGGTTCTTGCTTGCGAACTGAGCTACATAGGAAACAATAGGGAAATGAACCAACTTGGATATGCGGTAGTAACGGGTGCGAGCAGTGGAATCGGGGCAGCCACCGCGCGGGCACTGGCCAAAGAGGGCTATCAAGTAATTGCCGCAGCTAGGCGAACTGACATGTTGGCGGATCTGGCAAAATCTCATGATCGAATTCACGCATGGGAATTGGATGTTACGAATCAAAAAAGCGTTGATGCCCTTGCTGGGCACCTAGCAAATAAGCAAGTTAACGTTCTGGTTGCAAATGCTGGTGGCGCTTTTGACGGCACAAGTGTCGCAGATGCTGATGTCGAGAGCTGGATTAAGGCCTATGACGTAAATGTTATTGGCGCATTACGAACTATTAAAGCAATCATTCCAGCATTGATTAAGTCTGGTGAAGCAACGATTGTTTTAATGGGATCTACTGCTGGACGAATTGTTTATGAAAATGGTGGCAGCTACACCGCTGCTAAACATGCTGTTGCGGCGCTGGCGGAAACTTTGCGACTGGAACTAGCAGGTGAACCAGTTCGAGTAGTTGAGTTAGCACCGGGCATGGTTAAGACTGATGAATTTGCAGTTAAGCGATTTGGTGGCGACAAAGATCGCGCGGCAAAAATCTATGAAGGTGTTGCTGAACCTTTGACTGCAGAGGATGTGGCTGAGGCAGTTCGGTGGAGTGTCATGCTGCCGCATCACTTCAACATTGATTTGATGGTTATTAGGCCGTTAGCACAAGCAGCGCAACACAAGGTAATTCGAAAAATATAGAAGTTAGTTCGGACAAGGCTCACGTACTATAACTTCCTGCGGGGTGTTTAACGTTTAACTAAGTAAACTTGCCTTATGCGTGAAAATCCTCTGAAAAGTCTTTCAAGGCTGCCGATTTTGGTAGTTATGGGATTTTTATTGCTTTGCCTCTCATTGACTTTAATAGTCTCACCTCCGGCAAGTGCAAACAGTGCAATCACTGACGCTAGAGCTGAACTGGCGCAAACCATGAAAGCCCTAGAAGAGTCGAAAAGCTTGTTAGTTATCGCTGAAAAAGAATTAGCAACAGCGCGTGATACTTCCAACCAAATCGAGGCGAAGTTGAAAAAAGCTCAGCGTGAACTTGCAGAAATTCAAGCTGAAATGGACACGCTAACTGCAAAGATCGCGAAGGACCAAGAGCAGCTAGATCAAATTGTTAGTACTTTGTATAAATTAGGAATCAGTAAAGAGTGGCTCATAGTTGACATCATTATGAGTCCAGATTCCGATGGGAACATCACCAACAAGTTACAGTCGCTAAATTTTGTATTAGATAACGCGAGTGATGTTCTTGCTACTTTGTTAGCAGAAAAAGTTAAGTTAGATGTAAAAGTACAAGCAAGTGTTGAAATTGCCCAAGACATTAAAGTAACAAGTGATAAAGCAAAAGATTTAGTTGCTGAATTGGCCGTTAAAACCAAGGCTGCGAAAGATAATGTGGCAAAAGTCCAAGCATTAGCGAATGAGAAAGAGGCAATAATTCGTCGCCTTGTTTTTGCGGGACTGCCAACTTCAGGCACCATTCTCGGCGCTGACATCTCCTATGTGCAGCACCCAGGTAATCGAGACATAAATTTTGTGCAAATGTACGACGCCGGAATTAGATTCCTGTACATAAAGGGTTCAAGTGGTGGTGAGGCTCCGAATGCACAGGCAATCAGGTGGACATCCGTTGACTTTCCAAAAGCTCGCGAAGCAGGAATCTTGACTGGGATTTACCATGTGGCTTTGATTTCCGCAGGCAGCACAGTTGAAAGTGCCTACGCGCAAGGAGTTGCCCAAGCCAATCGCGCAGTGAGCAACATGAACGCACTCGGCGGTTACAAACCGGGCGTACTGCCAATCGCATTGGATGTTGAAGGATTCAGTTTGGCGGGGGGGCCAAGCACGCCTTCCGCCGTAGTAACTTCATTTACAAATGGCTTTGTATCAACGGCAACTTCCCAAACTGGACGCCGTCCGGTAATTTACTCGAATTTGAGTTTTCTTGCGACTTACTTAAAGGACCCTGCTTTAAGAAACTATCCACTCTGGGTAGCAAATTTAACATCTAGCAATAATCCAGGAGCGCTTACTAACGGAACTTGCCTGGTGACAGTTTGGACATCAACCGGATGCAAACTTAACTGGGCATTCTGGCAGTACACACACACTGCGCCGGCAAATCAATATGGAATTTACAGTGGCGCATTGGATTTAAATCGCCTGGGTTTGAGTACAAATGCCCTGTTAGGGCTTGCGAATTATTAAGCCTAGTGTGAGGCAAGCAAGGCTTCGACGCTCTTTGCGCTACTGGTAGGCTTGGCAAGCAGTTCAGACAAAGGTAAAAGTGGCAAATACGAAGGGCAAATTGGATGGATAGGCCGAAGTTAGACAATAAGCGCTTCGGTCGCCAAATGGGCTTGGTTTTGGTTGCGCTAGCTGGACTTGGATTCTGGCGGGACTGGCCCTCCTTTCTAAGTGTTTCCTTTTTGACACTTGGCGCAGTTCACCTGATTCTTGCCGTGATTGCTCCTGGTCTATTAACTGGATTTAACCGATTCTGGATGTCACTTGGTTATTACTTTGGAAAAGTCTTTGCACCAATAGAGATGGCGATCATTTTTTTTCTAATGTTCACTCCGATAGCCCTAGTTATGAGATTGTTCCGCAGAGACGCACTTCTTATTAGGAAAAACAAAGTCAATTCATACTGGAAAGTAAGGGAAACCCCCCACATAAGTGCAGATTCCTTCCGGAATCAGTACTAAAATAAAGAGGATCAAAAGGAAAAGCAATGAATTTTTTTCGTGAACTCGTTCGGTTTCTGCGGAGCCGTGGCAAGCTTTGGCTGCTCCCAATCATTGCTGTGATGTTGTTGCTTGCACTTTTGCTTCTAGCTGCGCAAACGAGTGTATTCGCCCCATTCATTTACACACTTTTCTAAAAAATGACGAAAATCTTAGGTATATCTGCTTTTTATCATGATTCAGCGGCCAGCCTTTTGGTAGATGGTCGGATTGTGGCTGCCGCGCAAGAGGAACGCTTTACCCGCAAAAAACATGATTCGGGTTTCCCGTTAAATGCGATCCAGTTTTGCCTATCTGAAGGTGGAATCAGCGGTAAAGATGTTGATTATGTTGTTTTCTACGAGAAGCCCTTTCCAAAATTTGAAAGACTTTTAGAAACTTATTTAGCATACGCACCGAGGGGCTTCAGATCTTTCTTGATGGCTATGCCGGTTTGGTTAACGGAAAAAATTTTTCAAAAGAGAAATTTAATTAAATCTCTCGAAACTCACATAGATTCAGATGCAGATTGGCAATCGAAGATACTTTTTAGTGAACATCACTTATCCCACGCTGCAAGTGCTTTCTATCCATCGCCATTCGAATCAGCTGTGGTCCTGACCATGGATGGTGTTGGCGAATGGCCAACAACTTCAATTGCAATTGGATCTGGTAATCAATTGGAAATTGTTAAAGAAATTCATTTCCCACATTCACTGGGTCTTCTATATTCTGCACTTACTTATTTCACAGGATTCAAAGTAAATTCTGGCGAGTACAAAGTTATGGGCCTTGCCCCTTACGGCAAGCCGATCTACACCAAAACAATTATGGATAACTTAATTGATTTGAAGCCAGATGGAAGCTTCCAGCTAAATATGAAATATTTCGATTATCCAGCTGGATTAAAAATGACGAACAAAAAGTTTGCGGAACTTTTTGGTGGACCGGCTCGCGAATCCGAAGCTGATTTAACACAGCGCGAGATGGATCTAGCCGCTTCAATTCAGGAAGTTACTGAGGAAGTTGTGCTGCGCATCGCTCGGTCAATTGCTAAGGAAACTGGAAACCGCAATTTATGTTTAGCAGGCGGCGTCGCACTAAATTGTGTGGCAAATGGCAAACTCTTGCGAGACGGCGCTTTTGACAACATCTGGATTCAGCCAGCCGCTGGCGATGCCGGCGGTGCATTAGGAGCAGCCTTAGCTGTGCACTATTTGATGCTTAATGAAACTCGCACCGTGGATGCTACGGGAAATGATATGCAAGGGTCATATTTAGGTTCAAGTTTTAGTCAAAGTGAAATCGAAAAAAGACTGACCGATCTAGGGGCAGTATTTGAGACTCTGAGCGACACGCAATTAATTAATGAGACTGCTAAGGCGCTTTCTGATGGCAAGGCTGTGGGTTGGCATCAAGGCAGAATGGAATTTGGACCGAGAGCACTTGGCAATCGTTCAATACTTGCCGATCCGAGGAACTCAGATACTCAGAAGACTTTAAATTTGAAGGTTAAATTTCGGGAGTCTTTTAGACCTTTTGCGCCAAGCGTGCTTAGAGAAAATGTGAGTGAGTGGTTCGACATGAACACTGATTCGCCTTACATGCTGCTGGTAGCTGATGTTGCAAAAAGCAAAAAGCAGGAAATGACTGCAGAACAAGAAGCACTTTTTGGAATTGAAAAGCTAAATGTTCGACGCTCTGACATCCCAGCGGTTACCCACGTGGATTATTCAGCGCGCATTCAAACAGTGCACGAGGAAACGAATCCTCGTTACCATGCGCTTATTTCAAAATTCAATGAGTTAACTGGGTGCCCAGTTCTAGTCAATACTTCGTTTAACGTTCGAGGTGAACCGATTGTTGAATCACCAGAAGATGCGTTTCGCTGTTTAATGGGTACTGACTTGGACTTGCTGGCCATCGGTAATTCAATTCTGTATAAAGCTAAGCAGCCAGCACACTTGGTTGAGGATTACAAGGATAAGTATGAGCTCGACTAACGAAACTAAGCCAACTGAAACGGCCGCTTCCTCAGGTCGTATCGCAAAATACTTCGGCATGGCAGCACCATATAATTTTTCCATCGCACTTCCTGCACTATTTGCATTCTTTATGCTGTCGCTAGTTATTATCTTTGCGATTGCTTTAGTTGCCACCGACAAATTGTTTTGGGGAGCTCCACGTGGAACTTTTTTCACATACTTAGTAGTAATTGGCGTTCTTGCGGTCATTTTTGTCAGTCGGCCAAAACTTTCTTGGTTTCTTTCGACCGTTATTTTCCTAGAGTTAGCACTAGCGTTCGTCCCGCATTACTCCAATCGAGTAGGAATATCGCTTCCTGGGAATTTATTACCAGCGAGTAAAAATTCCCGATTTGAGTATCACCATTTATTACAAGGTGTGCCAATTCCAAACTATGTAGGTAAGGCGCCCGACGGTGGCGTTATTTCACATACCTCGTTTGGCACCAGAGGACCCGAACCCACCCCAGAAGATTTTGCAAACAAAAAATTCATCTCTGCTTATGGCGGCTCAACAACTTACGATGTCTTTGTCAGTGACGAGCAGACTTGGCCAAATCAATTGAGCCTGTTGTTAAACAACAAAGCTGTCATAGTTAATCGCGGTGTCCCAGGTTACAACACAGTTGAAAATGTGACGCAAACTGTTTTCTACGAACAGGTTGAGGGCTATACACCGAGTTGTGCCCTGTACTACGAGGGCTGGAATGACGCACAAGGTGCATACTTACCAGACTTAGATCCAGGTTATGCAGATTGGCACCTTCCAGGTCAGATTGGTGGATTAGAAGTTGGAACGGAAGGCCGTTTTTCACCAATAATGACAATCTTGCGAAGCCTCACGGCATTTGGTCCTGCTCCTTCTACAGTCCTTTCAAGTAACCCGCCCACAGCCCCAGGCGATGGCCCAGACCCACAACTTGAAGAAATCTTCCGCCGAAACGTAGAGAGCATCATTACTATTAATGATTCGCGTGGAACAAAATCAATCTTTATTGGGCAGGTGCTTAATTCTGCAGCTTTAACTGGTGACTCATCGGATGGCTGGATCCCGTTCGTTCGGGATAAAGATTTAATTGACATGGTCACCAGATTGAATTCTGTAATGAAAGCAGAGGCAACTCGCTTGGGTGCGGTTTACGTAGATGCGCAGCAATCACAGTTTGTTGCCTCAGATTTCGTAGATGAGGGACATTTCTCACCAGCAGGTTCACAAAAGTTTGCAAACAATATTGCGTCAGCGGTTAGCCAGAACTGCCTGTAGGTAGCTAAAGAGAATCCGGCGCAGTCACTAGAACTTAGGTTGATCTCTGCCTTGCTAAAATAAAGAAATGAAAACCAAAATAATAGTTGCAGCATCGGCAACCGCATTATTGATTTTGGGTGGATTACTAGGGGTTCAACAATACATTTCATCGCAGATCACCTCCGGTGTCGAGCGAGAGATGCCCAAAGCTTCAGGTATTAGTGTCTCTGTTCCATTCGCTGATGTGCTTGGCAACATCACTTCTGATTCAATCAAATCAGTACACATAAACATCGAGAGTTTCGCTCTTAAAGAGAACGGCACTGAGACTTCGCTAGATATTTCTGCATCAAACATCAGTAAAGCAAAACCAAACCTGGTTGGCTCTTTGCAAGTAACGGTAACTATTCCTGCGTCAACAATTGTTGAGTCATCGGGATTTGATGATGTGCAGATTGTGGGAAATACTTTGCAAGTTTCTACTGGAGCAGATGGATTGGGTACTGCGTCCTTGATTCCGAAACACTCAGATAGTAAGATCTATTTTGAACTTCAGAGCTTTTCTATCTTGGGCAATGAAATTTCGGCGTCATCATTACCTGCTGATCTTCAAAATGAAATCAAGAACAAGAGCCAAATAAGCCTGACACTGCCTAATGGACTTAAAATCGAATCTGTTTCATTAAGCAGTAACGGACTTTCCGTCAAAATGTCTGGTAGCAATATTCAACTTAGCAATCTCGGTTCAAGTTTGTAATTTGAATTATGAACCTTGATTCCAACTGGGAACACCCGTGGGCTTGAATAATGTCAAAGTTATTGACCGGTCGTTCAATAAGTGCTAATGTCTGGGTATGGGAAGACCCCGAAAATTTGACGAGACTGAAGTGGTTAGCTTGGCGCGAGAATTGTTCGCCTCTAGGGGATATCACGGTACAAGCCTTGACGAATTAGTGAACTCTACGGGACTACTTAGAGGAAGTATTTATAAAGCTTTTGGCTCAAAACGAAATCTCTTTGAAGCTGCGCTTTCATCGCTAGGTGATGATTTTGACCAGTCTCCAGAGAGCCTAGACCTACTGACGGTGGCCCTAAAGGAGCTGGCAAGTGAAGATGCCAAGGTTGCAAAGATCTGTCAGGAAATCATAAGTCGAGCAGATAGCAAGAATGTTTCGGAAATTCTTGGCAGAAATTTGTTAGCAAAGATGAAAGGACAGAACTAGTGACCTCACTAATCATCAATGAAGAAGCAATTACGGTCAGCTTAACCTTTATAGAAAAGGTCCTTACTTATCGAAAAAATATTGTCATCCCACTTTCCCAGGTCCGCGGTGCCACAGAAGACCCTACATTTATGAATGAATCGCTAATCATCAGATTTTCTGGTGCAATCGGAGTCCCAGGACTATTTTCTTATGGATTGTTTGCAAAGCGAGGGGACAGGATTTTCTCAATTTGGAGACGCGGGCAAAACGTTCTTGTATTGGAATTGTCGGATACCAAGTGGACGCGAATTGTCATTGGTACGAATGATGCCAAGGCGTTGGCATCTAAAATTAATTCCAAACTTTTGCTTTAGGAAACTTTTCAAACTCCTGCAGTTCGCTGGCCGGAGACGATCACAACTTGGACTACCTGATGCCGGGATCCTTCGCAGCAATTTAGATTGCTGCTCATCCCGATTCCCGCTGCTATCTCCACGACGAAGTAAGCAAAGCGATGAGCTCGCTCACTCGCTTTTGAATGAGGAGGGGAGATCGAAGCCCGCGAAGCAGGCAAACATCTCCACTAACCAAAAAAAATCCGGCTCACAGGCCCGGAGGTGATCACAACTGGGACTACCTGATGCCGGGATCCTTCGCAGCAATTTAGATTGCTGCTCATCCCGATTCCCGTTACATTTCCACCGAACAAAAAAAGATCCGGCGCACAGGCCGGATCGTTTTTTGTGGTGGAGATGCCGGGAATCGAACCCGGGTCCTTAGGTGAAGATTTGGTTATTCTCCGAGCGCAGTTTGCATTAGCTTTTCTCTGCCCCGACGTTCACGCAAACAAGATGTCGACAGGCACAGTCACTGTTAGATTTTCCGTCAGAACCCGCGACCGGTTCCGTTGGTAAGTTCCCTTAATGACGCGAGGATCCAGAGCGGGAACGCCCCTGGTCTCGCGGATTTCGAGGCTAGCTTATGCAGCTAGGGCGAAATCAGTGCGGTTTGATTTGGCACTTATTGTTTTTGCTGGACGTTTACGAGATGACCAACATTCTCGGCTCGCTTCTCCCATTTCGACTACCAAAGTCGAAACCGTTCATCCCCATGGCTTGCGGGACTACATGAAGGTTGTAACCACCACTATTTAGTTATGGTCTGAGTGTACCTCAGGTTCCTGACAAGCCAGATTCTTGAATTAATGTCAGAATATGAATATGGCTAAGAGATTTGTAAGACGAGATGCGTTAAAGGTAGGTGCTGCGAGCGCTGCTGTAATTGGCCTGGCGGCTTGTGGTTCACAGAGCGATAGCGCACAAACCAGCGAGGTTGGTTCCGCTAGCGCAAGTGGCGAAGCGACGCCAGCAACAAAAGTTATCGCCACAACCGCAGATGTCCCAGTAGGTTCGGCTTTCAAATTCACTGACCCAAACAGTGGGTTACCTGGGTTCTTGCTGCAACCAGCAGCTGGAACTTTTCTTGCCTACAGTTCAAAGTGCACACATCAAGGTTGCGTAGTTGATGCTTACCCAGATGCGAATGCATTTAAATGTGGCTGCCATGGTGCTAAATATGACTTAGCAACAGGTGAACCAGATGAAGCCACTTCCAAGAGTCTGACAGCAACTGGCTTAGCTAAGATTGCCATCACCGTTACTGGCGATCAAATCGCTGTCGCTTAAGCGCTGCTCAGAGCTTTTTGCTAGCGTCAGCTAGACCTTCCAGTAGTCGATCAATTTCATCTACGTTGTTGTAAGGTGCAAGACCTGCGCGAATTGCGCCATCATCACCTAGGCCAAGATGACGCGAGCATTCAATCGCATAGAAACTATCTGCTGGCGCATTTATTTTGCGCTCTGCCAAAAATTCATAAATTCGTTCGGAATTAATTCCAGCCAAACTAAATAACTCAGTTGGTGTCTTTTGTCGGGCGTTGCTATACAGCGTGACGTTTGCCATGGCTTGCAACCCTTCGCGCAAGCGATGATTCAAAGCGTGCTCATGCTCATCTGCTGCAGTTTGTGAGGCAACGATTCGTTCCCGGCGCGAACCCGTTCCTGGCACCATGTCAGCAATGAAATCTACTGCGGCTGTTATTCCAGCAAGTAGTTCGTAGGGCAAGGTTCCAAGTTCAAATCGCTCGGGCACTTTTTCGGTGGAAGGCAATAATTTATCTGGGTGCAGAGTTTCCAAAAGTGCGGGAGAGGCAGTCATCACACCAATGTGAGGCCCAAAGAATTTGTAAGGTGAGCAGCCATAAAAATCTGCGCCCATTGCGGCAAAATCTACAACCGCGTGAGGTGTGTTGTGAACGCCATCAACATAAAGTAAACCGCCGACTGCATGCACCGCTTTACTTATGGCAGGAATGTCTGGGCGAGTTCCAATTAAATTTGAAGCAGCAGTTATTGCAACGAGCTTAGTTCGCTCATTGATAACGGACTCCACATCGGAAATATCAAGGTGTCCAGTTGCGGGATCGAATTCAATCCACCGAAGTGTGGCGCCACTTTGTTGGGCGTAACGCACCCAAGGTCGCACGTTCGCATCGTGGTCCAAACGGGAGGCAACAATTTCATCCCCTGGCCCCCAATTTTGGGCAAGAGTTCGAGCAATATCAAAAGTAATTTGCGTCATACTACGACCAAAGAAAATGCCCTCTGGTGAGGAACCAAGTAAGTCGGCCATTGCACTTCTGGCGTTATCAACTGCTGCTTCCGCGTTGCGCTCAGCTTGGGTTAAAGTGCCTTGATTTGCCAGTGGACCCGTCATGGTTTTGCAGATTGCTTGCCCAACTGACAGTGGTGTTTGAGTGCCACCAGGGCCATCAAAGTGGGCCACCCCAGATTCTAGGGATGGGAAGTG